>Ga0181528_10000552_pt1 | contig 26210 bp, 21 predicted proteins | sample PEATcosm2014_Bin_47_FD_119742 | JGI IMG/M metagenome (GOLD analysis project Ga0181528, IMG submission 119742) | Peatland microbial communities from MTU Mesocosm Facility, Houghton, MI, USA - PEATcosm2014_Bin10_10_metaG | ecosystem: Environmental > Terrestrial > Soil > Wetlands > Peat | place...
AGCGCTGTCGCCGGCATCGGCTGCGCAATACCGAAACCTTGTGCAATAGAGCAACCCAACGCTATCAGATACAAGCCGTGCTCAAGGGTTTCAACGCCCTCAGCCACGGATATTTGCTTTAAGCTCTTACTGCGCGCTATCACGCCTTCAATTATCGCCAAATCATCCGGATTATCTATCATATTGCGGACAAAATTTTGTTCAATTTTAACAGTATTTGGAATAGGTTGCCGGGCAAGCGGCAGCGCTGCATAGCCGGCGCCGAAACCGTCCATGGCGCATAAAACGCCGAGTTGGGCATAACATTCCTTGAGTATGTTACTGGCTGCCAGCATATCCTCCGGAGCCTTGCCTTCCAGCAGTTCCAATTCAAGTTGCTTGGCTGAAATTGCCGGGAATTTGCTCAATTCTCGACCCAACATAGCCACGAACCCTGCCGAGAGTAGAAAATGAGCGCTGACATTAACGCTGATTTGCAGCACAAGCCCCAATTCTTGCCAGATCGACAATTGTTGCAAAGCCTGATTTATAACCCAAACCCCAAGCTTAACCTCCATATCGGTCTCGGCAATAACCGGCAAAAACTCACCTGGCGTCAACAAGCCTCGATCCGGATGCCGCCAGCGCAACAGAGCTTCCGCCCCCAAGGTTTCACCGGTTTTAATATTGACTTTAGGCTGATAATACAGACAAAACTGCTCTGACTGCAGAGCTTGTTCAATTTCAGTAAACTTACGTTCTATTGACTCTATACATCCCAAAGAACTTGCCGGAAAAGTAAGAGCTGGGTTGGCCTGTTGTAAATTTGCGTAAAAGCGATAGCAATTGCGCCCTGCCGCCTTAGCCTGTTGCATAGCTGCATCGGCATGACTCAACAAAATATCCGGCTCTTCCTTGTCAAGCGGATAAATGGTCACACCGCTACTAGCGGTAATCTGCAACTTTTGATCATCAAATGCCAAAGGCGCGGCCAACATTAGATGAATGCGATTCAGGGTGTCTATGCATTGTGGGAGAGATTGCAAATTTTCGAACAACAGTGCAAATTTATCGCCGCCCATCCGGCAAATACTATCGCCTTCCCGCAGATTAAACTTGATCCGCTTCGCCACTTCTATCAATAATCGATCACCAATCTGACAACCAAAACTGTCATTCACCCGTTTAAAACCATCCAGATCCAAATAACAAATTGCAGTTAAGGTATTAAAACGCTTGCTATGCGCCAACGCTTGGGCAAACCGATCTGAAAATAGCACTCTGTCCAATAATTGTGTTAACGGATCATAATGCTGTTTCTCCTGTGACATGGATGGGGTTACCAGACTTTGGCTATTTTCAGTTAATAAACCGACACAATTAATCAACTTGCCCTGAGTGTCGTGCAAAGCATAAATAGCCAGAAATTCCAAAAAAACTTCCTCGGACTTTTTACGAAACCATAGTTCACCTTGCCAATTTCCGCTATCCAAAATGGCTTGCCATATGATTGAATAGAAGTCGCTGTCATAGCGATCCGATTTAAGTATGCCAATTTGTTGACCCAGTATTTCTTCGCGGCTATAACCAGTAAGTTGGCAAAAAGCCGGATTTACATCCACTATAAAAGCCTTGGCGTCCGTAATAACCATTCCTTCCAGGGCAAGTGAAAACACTTGCTCCGAAAGCCTTAACCGCTCTTCCATAGCTTTGCGTTCGGTGACATCCTGCAAGACCCCGCGTATTTTTAAAGGCTTGCCGAAGCTATCGCAATCCACTTGCCCAACGGAACGCAACCAGCGCATTTGCTGGCTGTCGGTCAAACCACGGTATTCGACTTGGTAGCTCAAGTTTCGTTGATTAATGGCTTGAATCGCATTGGTTAAGATTTTGCGGTCGTCTATGTGGACGGTATCCAGAAATTCTTGCCAAGCTAAATCTTTAATCAATTGAGTGTCCAAATTATCGGGACAACTGATAGAGCTGATATGCCGGTTGATTAAATCGGCCTCCCACAAACCCACGCCGCCGAAATGCTGACAAATACGCAGTCGGTCTTCGCTATTTTTTACTGCCAATGCCTGATTTTTTCTTTCCAGAAACCAGGTTGCCACGGCAACCGCCAAGCCAATGCCGCTGGAAATAATAGTGTCCGTTAATAACATAAATTGAAGTCCCCTTTGACGCACATAGGCTTTTTAATTGTAAATTCAAGTTGTTGAATTCACTCTCACCCCAACTCCAGCGAAAGCTGCCGCCGCTCAGCCCCTAACATAGAGTGTTAACCAACAAAACTTAGGTCTGCGCAAACTCTAAGTTCATTCTACGTTATCTTTAGCTACCCTTCCAAACCGATTTTTTCTAAATACTTGTCTAAACAGTCGTTAAACTAAACTGACCATTATTCTTAAGCTGCAAAAAGTGTAAGATAGGCAAAATAAATAGGTTTTAGCAGTCGCTCAACAATCGATAATTTCTTTTGAATTATAATCATAAGACTAAGCATCAAAGAACTTAGCTAATTGCACAAACAGGCCATGCGATGAAATTAATCCATATTTACAAACAAACCTTCGCCATCCCTGCCGTCATAATCAGCGGATTTCTGCTTAACGGACTCATCCTCGGCAGCATTAAACCTCAGCTTAACAAGGAATCACATGCTCATGGCAAGCTAATTGCCAAGCATGATTGGACAAATGCGGCGCTAGGCGCAGACGGAAGCGCGTCATTAACTAAAATTGTATTGGATGACGGGCAAATCAGACAAGCGGGTATAAAAACCCAAACCGCGGGACCGCAAGATTTAAAAATCATCCTGGATTTGCCGGGTGAAATTCGGCTTAACGAAGACTTGACCTCACACATCACTCCCCCGCTACCAGGCCTGGTTAAAATACTTTCCGCCAATCTGGGTGAATTGGTCAAAAAAGATCAATTGTTGGTTGGGATAGCCAGCACCGTGATTGCAGAAAAAAGCAGCATGCTGGTTTCCGCGCAAAAGCGCTTGGAATCCGCCCGCGCAGCCTATGCTAGAGAAAAGGCGTCAAAAATCATCCCGGAACCGGACATTTTGTATTCGCAACAAGCAGTCCGCGATGCCGAAAACGCCGTACATAACGCCCAACAAAAATTAAAAGTCCTGGGGGCAAATCCAAATTTAGCCGACGACTCGAAAGATTATCTGAACGTTTACGAAATTCATGCGCCCTTCGATGGGGTAATCGTAGACAAACACATTGGACTAGGTGTCGCTGTTAAGGCAGATGACAACATTTTGACTATTTCCGATTTAAGCAGTGTCTGGGCCGAATTCAGCGTGCCGGCAAAGGACTTGAGTAATCTCCGGATAGGCGATCAGGCTAGAATAGAAGCTGTCGACTCCGGGGCCAAGATAAACGGCAAGCTAGCATATCTTGGTCAACTGATCGGTGAAAAAAGTCAAACCGCGATAGCCAGGGTACAAATAGAAAATCCGCAAATGGCTTGGCGTCCCGGCTTAAAAGTCGATGTAGAGATATTAGCCGACAAAACCAACACTCCGGTTGCCGTAAATAACGAGGCGGTGACTTCTATCAACGGCGTAGCTATCGTTTTTGTTCGGACCACAGACGGCTTTATTGCCCAACCGGTCGTTACCGGCAGAAGCGACAGTAACTTTATAGAAATAAACGCAGGACTTAATCCAGGCTCAGCATATGCCATTGACGCCGAAGCCGTCAATAATTACGAGGCTATTGAATAAATCGATTTTTGTTTACCGGTTTCTATGCAATGGAGGCAAGCATGCAGGATTTTGAGCCGCCGCTAATAGCGGCGATCACCCTGGCTTCCGACTTTGGTTTGCAACTGCTTGCCGCTCTAAACCATGCCGCCGGCAACCTAACCAGCACGCCTACAGCCGAATTTCCGGCGGCTATTGCCAATTTGAGCGCGGCAAGGGATTTGGCGATGAGCCAACTGCATGAGCTGTCCGGCAAATATAAACCTAACACTGGAGAATGGCAGGCGCTCATCGCCTTACAACAACTGGATAGTAAAATCACGCTGGCAAAATTAAATTACTTGGTGGCGGCCGAGCCGCAAAACACAGCAACTCGCTATCACCGAGCCATATTTTTAGCTGGTCTCGGAAATAATGAGCTTGCCAAACAGGACTTTCTGAACGTGCTAACCCAGGAACCGAGGCATTTCGGCGCCTTAATCGACTTCGGCAATTTACTGTTAGCGACCGGTTACCTTAGCGCGGCCCGGACACTCTATCAACAAGCCATTACCGCGCAACCCGGCGCAACGCTAGCGCATGTCAATCTCGCCAACTTGTTGCAATCGCAAGGAGAATATATTCCGGCCAAACATCACTATCTCGCCGCATTGGCGCTGGAACCCGGCTTACCGGAGGCGCACCAGGGTCTATCTTATGTTCTGAACGGCCTAGGTGAAGAGACGGCAGCGATTATTCATCGTGAATTGGGTTTTCGCGAACATGCCTGGTTGACTTGGCCGTATAAAGGCCCGGAAGCGCCGGTAAGGATACTGATTTTGAGTTCCGCTAGCGGCGGCAACATTCCGCTAAAGCACATACTTAACGACCAAACATTTGCATGTACGCTAGTGTTTTGCGAATATTTCTCAGCAGAAAACCCTCTCCCTCCGCATAGCCTAATCTTCAATGCAATCGGCGATGCGGACCTGTGTCCGCTAGCCTTAACCGCCGCCCTAGCCTTGACGGCAAATTGCCCTGCCGCTGTTTTAAATCCGCCAAAGCTTGTGCAACTTACAGGACGCGCGCTAAACGCGAGTCGACTGCGAAACATACCTGGCGTAATAACTCCGAAATCCGTATTGTTCTCCCGCTTGACTCTTTTACAACCAGGCTCAGCGGATTTTTTGCGCCACCAGGGCCTGAACTTTCCCTTGTTACTGCGCAGTCCCGGTTTTCATACCGGTCAATATTTTTTACGCATCGAAACTGCCGAGGACTTGCCACAGGCCGTCAACGATCTGCCGGGCGAAGCTTTACTGGCAATAGAACTTCTTGATACGCTCAATACTGCAGGCGAATTTCATAAATACCGCGTCATGTTTGTGGCCGGCAAGCTTTACCCTCTGCATTTGGCGGTATCTAAGCACTGGAAGGTGCATTACTTCTCGGCAAACATGCAGGAACAACCGGAAGCAAGACAACAGGAACAGGCGTTTTTGAATGATATGCCTGGCGTACTGGGCGCTAAAGCCTTTTCGGCATTGGAAAACATCTGCGGGACGCTGGCTCTGGACTATGCAGGGGTTGATTTTGCCCTCAGCGCGGACGGCGATATTTTATTGTTCGAAGCTAACGCCACCATGGTAATTCCTTGCCCGGATAAGGACGAGCAATGGTTCTACCGCAAACCAGCCATAGAGCAGGTATTGGCTGCGGTACGAAATATGGTGCTTAGCCATGCACAACCCGGCGAAAAAGCTCTCGGTCCAACATTTAACCCTTAATACTCTTAATGGTAGCTGCTATTTCATATGAGCCGTCGTCTAGTTTTACATTGCGCACCACTTCGATAAATGCGGTCATCGGCGGCGTAATTGCCGTTTTAGGCAAAATACTGACTTCCATAGCCAAACCAACCTCAAAAGCTTCTTCGGCAAGGAAGGAAACGCCGGCGCCGCTCAGCGTAGTACACTTACCGGTTTTAACCTCATCGCCGTCGGCTAATTTGTAAGTAATGTCGCAATCAACATCCATGCGAATATAGTCACGTTTTTCATCATAATTCAACATTGGTTTCTCCCGGTAAAATAATGTGTGCTAGATCTTTAAAATTGGAATGCAGTGAGTTTAGTATAAAAATCGGAATTCATGACAAGTCTCTAGCCATTGCGCCAGAAAATGCCAAAATTACACAGTGAATTTTTTCCTTAGGCCTTGAATTGTTACAATTGATTTAAAATGTTGCTTTCTCAATTGCACGATTTAAGAGAAGATTGACAATCGTAACTCAGCAAGCCGAGCATGCCCAAATGTCAGAAATCATCCAACTGTTAACAGTAGAAAATACGCTCAGCCGAAAAAGACATCCCAGCCGCCAAGAACTTGATTTCCTAATACGCGTGGCTAATCTCGACTATGACAAGCAAGTTGCCGTGGTTTGGGCCGGCCAAGACGAAGTTTGGCATACCCTATCCGCCGTCTATCGGGCGACCGGACACGCGGGACAAGAGTATTGGCAAGCTCAAACGACCCTATATGACGAAAACGTTCATGCCTTGCCCGGTGTTATCCGCTTCGCCTTGCTTTTACGCGTCAAAGGCGAGGAATTCTGGGATAACAACCAAGGCCGAGACTATACTGCCGCAATCAATACCGGCATTAATCTAAGCGCCGAGTTAGCGATGCAAAACCTCAGTCTCGATAACCATTTAGAAGATGGCCAGCAATGGTTTACTATAAAAATTGCCGTTAATCCCGTATTTCCAGCGGAAAGCGTGGTTATTCATTGGACTAAAGATAATTGGCGACACAGACGCCACACTCAATGCCGCGTCAGCAAACAACACAGAAAAGCCAAAACCCGGATTTGGAGCGCGCGGCTGAAAATCGGCGATGCTTTTCGTCTGCAATTCTCGATTTGTTGTAAAAGCCAAAATCAAGAGTTATGGGACAACAATCATGGTGAAAATTACACAGCCCGCCACGCGCCTTTAAAAGTGCTGATTCTTAATCTGCATTGCTATCAGGAAGAGGAACAAGATCGTAAATTTACGCAAATCGCGGCGGCTATCGACGAACAAGCGGTTGATGTCGTTTGCCTACAGGAAGTTGCCGAACACTGGAATCACGGCCACGGCGACTGGGCCTCGAATTCGGCGAACATCATTAACCAACGTCTACGGCAGAGTTTTCACCTGTTCAGCGATTGGTCGCATTTAGGCTTCGACAGGTACCGGGAAGGCGTAGCCATTTTAAGCCGCTATGACCTGCGCAACCAACATGGGGCTTACGTTTCCGATAGCCACGACATCTACAATATAAACTCCCGTAAAGTCGTAATGGCCAGAATCGCTACCCGTTATTTTGGTATTATCAATATTTTCTCCGCGCATTTAAGCTGGTTGGAAGGCGGCTTTCAGCAACAATTTCAGCGCCTGCGAGCATGGGCGGACGAGCAAACCGGGCATGAGGTTAAAACCACACTGCTTTGCGGAGATTTCAACATCACAGCCGGCTCAAGCGGCTACCGGCAAGTGGTCGAAACCCGGCAATACGAAGATCAATTTCTGGCCGCCAACGCCCAGGGCTTATTCGAGGCATTTTTTCGGGTCAACGATCCGCACTGGCGGGATTATCCGACTGACGACTATCGAATCGATTATATTTTTATGAACAAAGACAGCAACTTGCGGGTCACCTCCGCCCGGGTGTTGTTTACCGAACAAGATTACGGCCGCGTCTCCGATCACTGCGGCTATCTAATGACTTTTGAACCAAAATAATTATAATTTTGAGACAGGCAATGCAAATAGCAGAACATTACGCAAAACCGGTATACGGCAAACTCGGCGGTTACTTTCAACGCGTCAACGACTTCAAGGAGACCTTTAATATTCGCTGGGGCATGATCGAATTCGATCTGCATTACGGCATGTCGGCCAATCTAAAAGTAATATTAAAGGTTTACCGGGATGCAATATGCGAAACATATTTTGTCGATACCGATGCCTTCGATATTCACTGGGATCGCCATAAACGCCGGACTCGCGATTTTTACGTGCTGCCGTTTTCCAATCATTTCGGCAAAATAAATTGTATTAAATTCGCCTTTATCGTCCATCTCGGCGAGCGCTCGATACCTTCACAACAAGAGTATATTTTCATGGATGGTTATCAACTTCAGGACGCCCAACACCAGCAACGCACGATTAGCGGCGAACACGCCACGCCTAGCCACTATCGCACCCATGAACTGAACAGCGGCGAATTACAAAGCGACGCCGACTGGTACAACCATCATTTCGAAGCCTTGCATTTAACGCCCAAGTTTACAAAGGGCCAACAGTATCACCCTTATCATCCAAAACGCTATATCCACGATCATATTGATAAAGTCATTCACAGCAAACGCGAAAATCAGCAACGGTTGTGCACTATCAAGGTCAGCGTCGACTGTATAGACGACAATGATTTTATCAATCATTTGATCCATGCCAGCCACCAAGGCGTGTTAGTGCAATGCATCGTTGACTGGCGCAAGATGACGTTGACGAACAGTTACACCTACGCGCGGCTGAAGCGCTCCGGAATAGAATTAATCGGGGTATTTTGTACGCCTAAGCATCATTTGATCGAAGTCGAACCGGACATGCATACTAAATTCGTGATTTTCAATGACGAAGACAGCATCATCGGTTCCTTTAATATTACCTTCGACCGCTGGTGGGCCAACTGGGAATCAGGCATGACCTTCCATTCCAAAGGCGTGTGCCGGCTGCTGGATAATATTTTCCAAAGCCAACGCGGCGGCGTGATCCAAAAATACGGCATTGACCCGCTCAGCCCTTTCAACCTGCTGTATACCTTTGGCAGACAAACCATGGCGAACGGCAAAGTTTACCGGCCCCATCACGCCATATTGGCGGAAATCCACCGCGCCCGCCACTCCATCAAAATCTGCCTGTTTTTAATCGGCGACCTGCTGGGCGATCATCACGACAGCGTGATAAACGCGCTAATCCAAGCCAAGCAGCGCGGAGTTTATGTACACCTGCTTTTCAACGGCCATTTGGCCAGACAAGGACGCATCGGCGTGGAACGCCCTATGCAGGAAGAACTTGAACGCCCATTGCTGCCCGCCGTCCAACGCTTAAAAAACGCCGGCATCGCGGTGGGCTTAATCTACGGTCAAGACGATTTACCTGTGCCCTATTCGCCGATACATTCCAAGTATTGCGTGATAGACGATTACATCGTCATCGAAGGCAGTTTTAATTGGTACAACACCTCGGTATTTTCCCACGACCTGTTGGTAGTGGCCGCCAATCATGAGGTAGCAAAGCCTTATGCATACGAATTTGAACAAATACAGAGGTTGTTTAGGGTGTTTTATTAGAAACAGCCAATTCTTCTACCTCTGCCTTTGCATGGCAGAGGTAGCGCCCAAAAAACGCAAGGAGGCTATCGCCCCCTTGACCCCCCAAAAGGATGACCCAATGCCCCCCTATTACCCAGCGTGACCGCATCGCTTCAAGCCCAGTAATCCCAACATGCCAGTCCCAAACAGCCAGACCGCGCCCGGTAACGGCACGGCGGACACTTGTCCGGGGCTGACTGCCCATGCATACAATTGGCCGTACTTATCGTTGATGATCTGGTAGCCATCGTAGGTACCGAAGTGCCATGTGAAGATAGGATTAGACGCATACTCCGTACCAGACAAGTACGCGTAGGCTTGAACGCTAGCAAAGGGAGCGATATTAGCTTGGCCGCCATAGGAATAATTGCCAAAAATACCGCCCTGCCCTAAGCCTAATTCCATGGCGTACAATTCAGCTAATTGACTGCTGATTTGACTGTAACCAACTGATGCACTAGTATCAGGCGTAGTCGGTAACGCCCAGCTAGCTTACATTAAATCTGTGTGACAATATTTCTGCCACTGACAAGGAATAAAAAGTCGGCGGCGTAGGTAGAGTAATGCCTTTCTGCCTACCGTTAGGAGATAATAGTTTTAAGTCCGCGCGGGCTTAAAAGCGTACCCACCTACGGCTGCCCAGCCATGTTTACTCGATATTCAAAGCAATTTTCAGCGCGTGGTTTAATTCATAAATTTTTGCAATCGATAGCACCCCAATGTAATCAGTCAACCTGGATTTTGACAGACTTACTAATTCATCGCAGTGAATGCTACTTGCATGTTTTAACCCATCATCAACATCGAGAAGAACTTGTGTGGAAAGAGCATGATACTTGGTATAAACCGGTGCGCAAATGACTGTTGAAAATTGCGAGTCAATTAATACTTGACGACTTACCACCACAAATACTCGTGACCGTTTTGGATCACGAGCCGAGGGATGCGCTACTCGATATAAATCACCTCGCTTCAAGGCATGACCTGATAATTTAATACATCTTCAGCTTCTTGATTAAGTTCTTCGGCATAAAGATTAATCTGTTCCAGCTCAGTTTCGCTAATCTGATGGGTGGCAAAAAAATAGCGCAATGCCTCAGCTATAAGGCTAGAACGGTCGTCTTGTCGTGGAGCGCGTCGAGCCAACTCAGTAAAAACTTCATCGGGCAGAAAAATAGATGCCTGGGTAGTCATATTACTCACCATCCTTACAAGTTTTGTCTTAAGTCAATTTTAGCATGGCTCTAGGAGATTGTCCGAAAATGGCGTTGCTTCGCAGCCCTGTAGGATGTGCCGACCAACGGGCGGCACATCCTTCGCGACCGATGCGCCGCCTATTGTCCGGCGTCAACTAATCTGACGCGGAGGGTGGCAGAGGTAGTAAAACCGAAAATTTCCGGTCAAACCTGTTCATAAGTACAATTGACCCCTGGTAATTTCTAAATCCGTATTCATACCAATTTTAATTCCGGGAGAAAACAGGAACAATAACCCTAAATAAAAGCGGAGGGGGCGGACGCAACTTTGCAAGTTTTCATTGGAGATCCATGAAACGTTCATTTTTACAAGTGGCTGATACATGTAGGTAATCAGAATAATTAACCAGCTTTGCTAAAGCCCGTAGCACAACTCCTGCTTTTATTTTAACGTCAGTTCACCGGAACTGAGAATGCACAGATGCAGCTAATGTCGCAAACTCATTCGCGCTCCCTTAACTAACAAACAGGATTTAAAATGAAACGTACCATATTAGCGGCAACCATTGGCCTGGTTACCCTGTTCAGCACTAGCGGCCAAGCAGATATAGTCAATTATATCGAATCGGGAAATGACGGGTTAGGCGACTCATTCAAAATCACATTTCAATATGATAATACCGCAAACACGGTGGTAAGCGTTAGCGACGGCAGTTTTACTGATTCGTCCGGCACATACAACGGTGTCACGACGCTTGTTCCTCAAAACACATTTTCTTATGGCAACGGCGCCACGGCTTACCAGTTCACCGACGCCAGTGCAAACCCGAATCTAGTTGCAATTATCCTGAACACGGCCAATACAATTCCACTTGTCAACAGCACGCCGGGATTCTATGCATTCACAACAAGCCAAGCAGGGCAAATAACTTACAACAATGCGCCTAAGTTAGTAGACCCACCGGTCCCGCTCCCAAGCGCGATCTGGATGTTTGGCGCCAGTTTAGCGGGCTTATTAGGCTTGAGACAAGGTGTAAAGCAGATAGGATAATTTAGCTCCCGGCAGGCTGGCGTATGCTATCCGCACCCAGCCTACGGGACTGAACAATTTCCCGCATCCTGGAAACGCTCTACTAAAAAGCGATAGCCAAGCTTATCGCTAATTATCGCCCGTCTTTGCTCTAATACGATTTACAGCATTTTTATTGCAAACCATCCAATGCATCCCAGCGTAAATAAGCCTGCGCCAATGCCTCGCCTGTAGTTTTCAGCTCAGCCAATGCAGCCGCCACCGCATCGGCGCTTTGTTTGTAGAACTCAGGGCTATTGATTTTGCTGTTTAGCTCAGCTTGCCGAGCTTCCAGTTGCTCAATCAAACCCGGCAGTTGCTCTAGCTCGCGTATTTCTTTAAAGCTGAGTTTTTTGCTCGGGCCGCTTTTGGGTTTAGCTTTTTTTCCGGCTTCTTCGGCGACTCTTACGGCTTCGACGCGTTTCGCCTGTTGGGACAGTGCAAACCAGTCGGCATAGCCGCCAATATATTCGTTAACCACGCCATCGCCTTCAAAGACCATGACACTGGTGACGACATTATCTAAAAACGCCCGGTCATGGCTGACCAACAACAGCGTACCTTGATACTCGACCAACTTTTCTTCCAGTATTTCCAAAGTTTCGAGATCAAGATCGTTGGTCGGCTCGTCCATCACGATCAGATTAGCCGGCTTGGTGAACAATCGCGCCAGCAATAAGCGGTTTTTTTCGCCGCCGGACAAACTTTTCACCGGCGAACGCGCACGGGCCGGGGCAAACAAAAAATCGCCCAGGTAAGACATGACATGACGCTTGCCGTCCGGGGTATCGACAAACTCCCCGCCGTCCACTACAGTATCGGCTACCGAAACTTCCGGATCTAATTGTTCCCGCAATTGATCAAAATAAGCAATTTGCAAATTGGTGCCTTGCTCCACCTCGCCAACGGTAGGTTGCAACTGTCCCAGCAACAGTTTTAACAAGGTGGACTTGCCGGCGCCGTTGGGGCCGATCAGACCGATTTTATCGCCGCGTTCGATACGCGCCGAAAAATTTTTGATTATGACTTTATCCTGATACTGAAAGCTGACATTAATGGCTTCTATGACTTTTTTACCCGAGGCATCGCCTTTGTTCAATGCGAGTTTCGCCGTGCCCTGGGTATTTCGGCGTTCGGCGCGTTCGTCGCGGAGTCGTTTTAAGGCTCGCACCCGGCCTTCATTGCGGGTCCGGCGGGCTTTTACGCCTTGTCTGATCCAGACCTCCTCCTTGGCAAGTTTTTTATCGAATTCGGCGTTTTGATTGGCTTCGTCTTCCAAAGCCGCCGCCTTGCGGCGCAGATAATCCTGATAATCGCCGGGCCAGGAGACTAATTGCCCGCGATCCAGATCGATAATCCGTGTTGCCAGCTTTTGCAGGAAAGCCCGGTCATGCGTGACAAACAGCACAGCCCCCTGAAACTGCAATAACTGCTCTTCCAGCCAAGCGATACTTTCAAAGTCCAGATGATTGGTTGGTTCGTCCAGCAGCAACACCTCCGGCTCGATGACCAGCGCCTGCGCCAAGGCTACCCGCCGTTTCCAGCCGCCGGACAGACTACCGACGCTGACATCGGCCGGCAATTGCAGCTTGCTTAGCACGGCTTCCACCCGTGTCTGAAAATGCCAGCCGTTCAGGGCTTCCAATTTATGCTGCACATCCCCCAAAAGCTGTAACGAGGCTTCCCCGCCATCCATATGCGTCAATAGCTCATGGTATTGGACTATTAATTTCCCCAGTTCCCCCAAACCGCTGGCAACTGCGTCATAGATGCTGGCGTTGGTATCCAGATTTGGAGACTGCTCCAGCCAGGCGATGCGCAATTCCGGCTGTTGCCAAATTTCACCATGGTCGGCATGAATATCACCGGCGATGATTTTCATCAAGGTCGATTTGCCTTCGCCGTTCCGTCCCAACAATCCGACCCGTTCGCCGGCGTCCAGTTGAAAAGCGGCATTATCCAGCAAGGCATGAACGCCAAAGGCGATAGAAACATTGGTTAAACGAATTAAAGGCATTTGTTTTGTAAGTAGCGTCTGAGTAAGTCCAGGGCCAGTAAGGCAGCCTGGTTTTGTTTATTTTTAAGCGGTCCGGCCAAAGCTTGCCGGCTGGCAATTACGCCGCATTCGGTGCTCAAGGCATTATAAAGGACAATCGGTCTATCTTTGTTGCGGTAGTCTGCTGTCTCGCCAATATAGAGTTGCACTAACGCAAAATCGGTATGGTGTTTTGTTTGCAACTCCACGGCCAAAGCCTGAGCGACAAAGCTTAAATCACCACCGCTAGCATCAATACGCCATAGAGCTGAAATCCGGGCTAAATCCAGGCAAATTTCGGCAGCTTTTAACCAAGGCTGGGTGACGCATTTTGCAGCGATCAAGCCCTGGGTGGCGGTTTCCAACACTGCCAGGCTCAGCGCATGCGCCGACATAAGCCGGCTTATCACAGCAATTAAATCTCCCTGTTCACCATCCAGGCCATCTATGGCAAACACAAAATCGCCGATCAGCGCCGCCGCCTCAGAGACGCAAGCCTGTTTTTCAGTCTGCGGAAATCCGGCCGGGAACACCAGCTTGGTCTGCACTTCGTCGGGCTTGGCGCGAAAACCCAATTGCACCGCGGCAGGCAAAACCAGCTGGGCCAAAGATTGAGCAATTGCCGATTCGCCAAGGCCGATACTGCGTATCGTTACCAGATTGTCGGCCTGCAACTTAAAGCGCCGCAAAAGATCATCCCTGACCAATGTTGAGAACATGCCCTGCATTTCCGTCGGCACGCCCGGTAAAAACACGAACCAGCAGCGCAGTAACCGCAAGGCAAACCCCGGGGCGGTGCCAAAACCATTATCAATGCGTAAGGCTGATTCCGGTAAAAAAGCTTGTTTACGATTACCCTCCGGCATGGGACGTTGCCTGCAACTAAAATAATGTTGAATTTGCTCTAAAGCGCGCGGGTCAAATTGTAAATTCAAACCAGCGGCCTTACTGACGGCCTGCGCCGTCAAATCATCTATGGTAGGACCCAAACCGCCGCTACAAATACAACAATCAGCGCGGACTGCTATCTCTTGGCATAAGGCAATCAAATCATCTAGATTATCGCCCACTGCGGTGTGCCGCTTAACCTTAAAGCCGAGTTCAGTCAGTTGCTCCGCCAGCCAGGCGGCATTGCTGTCCAAGGTCTGCCCGCTGACGACTTCTTCACCCTGAGAAAATATTTCCGCTATTAACCGCATAACAGAGTATACCAAAAAGGTAGGCTCAGCAGGCTCAAGCCAGTCGTGATGGTTACCGCGGTCGCATATAGCGAACTATCCAGCTTATAGCGATCGCACAATACTATCCCCAGTATCATGCTGGGCATGCCGATATCCATCACCGCCGCGGCTTTATTTTGCGCCGGCAGATTCGTGTAGCCGATTAAGGCCATCGCCGCCAAAGGCATCAGAAATAATTTTATCGCTACTACCGGTAAAATATAAGGCAGATTACCTAAGCGCACATCCCGCCAGCTTAAGGCCATGCCCAAGGAAAAAATCATCAGCGGCGCCACGGCCCCCGAGCACTTTTGCAACAATCCTGTCAACCACGGCGGCGGCATGACATGATTCAGATTCAAGACCACCGCCACAAAAGCCGCCCAAAACGGCGGCGCATTAAAAAATGCCCAGCCGGATTTGGGTTTTTCATCGACGTCCGCCTCACCATAATGCCGGGCCAACATAATACCAAGCGTATACACTAGCGGCGCAACGGCAAACAAATCGATCTGAATCACCACCGAACGGGCCATGCTCCCAAATATTTGTTCCAATACCGGCAAACCCAGATAAGTGACATTCGGAAATGCCGCCGCCAACAATACCGCACCGGTCTGCACCTTGTTAAACTTGAACAGCCGTACCAACAACCAGCTCAATAACAAGCTTACCAGTATGCCAAAGCAACCCAACAAAGAATATTGTAAGGATTGCCAACCGATTTCGGCTTGCCACAATACGTCCAGCACCATGGCCGGCAAGAAAAAATAGTAGACGACGCTGGTCAACACCAGCCGGGTCTGCTCTGCCGACAGGCGGTTGGGCGTTAACACTCCCCAACAGGCCCCGCATAGCATCAGCGCGGACATTTGAATAAGAACTAGATCCACATTATTTCCTTCGATAACTTCCTAAAGTAGCCTAGCCCAATATATATATTGGGCCAATTGTACAGGATACCTGTAGCTAAATGCTCAAAACTGCCGGGTTGGCTGGGTTTTTAATGCCTATGGTGAATATCCGGATAATGCGGATGTAAATGGGTAATTTCTGCATGGCGATGGCCGTGCGTATGCGGTTCTCGCCCATCCCAAACGAAGTCATGCTGATGCCGATGATGCTCGTCATGCACATGCCGATGACGATGTTCCAAGGATTCATGGGTATGCTCATGTGCATGGCGCTCCGTCAAATGCAACACCACGCCTAGCGCCATTAAGCCGGCCGTCAACCAAAAACGCGGCGTAGTGGACTCGCCAAGCAACAGCACCGACACCGCGGCGCCAATGAATGGCGCGGTAGAAAAATAGGCCCCGGTGCGCGCCGTTCCCAAGCCTCTTAAAGCCAGCACGAACAAAACCAGGCTATAACCATAGCCGAACAGCCCAACCACCGCGGCTGTCAACACCATAAGCGGCAGCGGCCAACCATAGCCAAGCAACATAGCCAGCGCACAATTTACTAAACCGGCGACCAATCCCTTAACACCTGCTATAAATAAGGAGTCGGAGGCCGAAACTTTTCTGGTCAAATTGTTATCTAGCGCCCAACCGCAACAAGCCGCGGCGATGGCGGCAGGCCCAAACCAGCTATGTTCGGCGTCTTGAGCCGACGGCCAAGACAAGATCACCCCGCCCGCCACGATAGCCAGCATACCGAGCACTACCCGCCGATCAGTGTTTTCCCTAAATATCAGCCAAGCAATCAAGGCCGTCATGACCGCCTCCAAATTCAGCAATAAGGAAGCCGTCGAGCCATTCACGGCACTCAATCCAACTAATAACAGTACCGGGGCCAGAAGGCCGCCAAAGCAGATTGATCCCAACAACCAAGGCCAATCCCCTCGCTGCAAGCCGCTGGATCGCCAGCCCCGATCTCTCAGCAACCGGGTCAGCGCCAAGCCTATGCCGCTGCCCAGATACAGCAAACCGCCCAGCATTAAAGGTGGAATTTGCCCTACCAACAACTTGGCGAAAGGCGTGCTGGCGCCGAATAACATGGCGGCCATTAAGGCATAAAGTATGCTCGGATTCATCGTTTAATTTGGATTGTAAACAACTAAAATGTGAAAATTAACTTGCCTCTAGCATTTTTGCAATCCATGACTAAGGAGTTAGCCATGCAACTGACCTCAATGGCGTGACCGATCATAGCCTTGATTTCGAACTTACTCATTTTTTTTCCTGGAAAAATGTTACTTGCGACGATCACTGAAATAAAATACTTTACAATCAATAGCTTACTCATTCTACTCCTATTTAATATTAGATTCTTCTTATGAATTGTACTAGCTAAGGCTTGTGAAACACGCAAACAACATTTAGGTAGTTATACTTAGGTCTTAAGTTACGGCGGCAAAATTTTATTGGTTTTTTTGCGAGGAATTTATCAGTGTGAAACAGGATTTCTGTCACAGTTTGGTAATAAATATGCGATAGAGTTCACAGCATCCGTACGTAATTTTGCGCGGACAGTAATGCTTTACACTTCAATTTAACCCTTAATCGCGGGAAATTTTTCAAATGAGTAGCAAACGTAATACTATTTTAAGCCAGGCTATACGCACGGCTATGACTGCCGGCCTGTTGTTGGGCGCTGCATCTTCATCAGCTTTTGCCGCTATTGACACAAGCTCTATCCCAGCTGGAACCGTTAATTCCGGCCCAGTATTATTCAATGCCGGCGACTTGGTAGTAACCAGCAGCTACTACGAAGGAACAGCTTCAAATTTAGTGGCTGGCTCAACATTAGCCGGTTCAACAGCTGGCGTTACTTCAACAGCTGTCGCCGCCGGCAGCAGCTATCTTAATGTATGGAATAACACTACCCCGGACGGTAGCTTCGGCATCACTTCACCTATCATCGTCAGCGATGTAAACGCGAGCACCGGTGCGGTTAATACCAACTACAACCTGACCAATATTGCCGCTACCCAAGGCATCAATCTGGTTACCAGCTTCAGCTCTAAATCTGAATTGTCGGTTAATCTGTCTACCGGCGGCAACGCATTCACGTTGAACGGTTATGCTACTACTGTAGGCCAGATCGACGTATCCAACAGCAACACACCGGGCGTAATCGACACCAGCAACCCAACTGTCGGCATTTCCGCTCCTACCTACCGTTCCATAGCTCAGTTGAATACGGACGGCAGCTTGCAAGTGACCAATACCAATGCCTATAGCGGCAACAACGGTCGCTCAACCATCCTGGATACTGCAACTAATACTTACTATATTACCGGCAACGCCGGTAATTCCGGCAAACCTGTTCCGGCTGGCGAACTGCCTATATTGAGCGCAAATACAGGCGTGCAAAGCATTCAAGCCGGCAGCAATAACGGCACTATCGCCGGCACGACAAATGCAAATGCCACCACTACTGTAGTTGGTGCTTTGACAGCTGATGGCCAACATGGCTTCTCGGTTACCCAAACCGGCGCCCCATCCGACAAAGTCGGCAAAGATGACAACTTCCGTGGCGAAACAGTGTTCAACAACACTTTGTACGTTACTAAAGGCAGTGGCGGCAACGGCGTAGACACTGTTTATCAAGTTGGCGCCACCGGCAGTCTGGATAGCCTTGCCGCCAATGGCGCCACTACCCCGATTAGCATTTTACCTGGCTTCCCTACAGGCTTGGCTTCAGCCACGCCAACCAACTACCCATTCGGTCTTTGGTTTGCCAACGCCAACACTTTGTTCGTAGCTGATGAAGGCGCGGGCGGTAAACTCAACGCTTCCGGCAATATAGCCATAGCCGACGGCTCTTTGAATGCAACTGCAGCCGGCAACGGTCAAGCAGGTTTGGAAGAATGGGTTCTGGGCACAAATGGCGTATGGACAGAAGCCCACGTTTGGCAAGCCGGTCTTAACCTTGGCGTTAGCTATAGCGTCAGCGGAACAGCTCTGGGCGTCAGCGGTACTTATTCCGCCGCAACTGACGGTCTGCGTACTTTGATTGGTCAAGTTAATGCCGACGGCAGCTATACCTTGTATTCAACCACATCTACCATCAGTAATTCTGGTGACCAAGGCGCGGATCCTAATAAACTGGTTGCAATCACTATTGCTGCAAACAGCACCGGAACCGAAAGCTTCACTACTTTGCAAACCGCTGCTTATGGCGAAGTTCTGCGTGGCGTTGCAGTAGCTCCAGTGCCGCTGCCGCCTAGCTTGTTAATGATGCTGTCAGGCTTGGGCATCACCGGTCTGTTTGCTCGTCGTAACAAACGCGCTTAAGATTGGCTTTAAGGAATAAGTTACCGCAAGGATAGCGGTAACAAAAAACCCCGCCCTGGTTGGCGGGGTTTTTTGTGCTGAAGCCAAGGAAATTCAACAAAAGCAAACAAAACTTTGCCGCTATATGTTTTGAAGTATTAATTAAAGCCAGGATTTGTTTATTGCGTAGGCACAGGCGCACAGGCTGGAATTTGATAGAAACCAGCTGTAATAGTTAGAATTTATTTTGCCCTTAACGACTTGCTCATGAAAAGCAATAGTGGCGTCCCCAGGGGGGTTCGAACCCCCGTTACCGCCGTGAAAGGGCGGTGTCCTAGGCCACTAGACGATGGGGACTAGACTAACGGTGCAGTATCCTGCGTTTTCTACTTGGTACACACTGAGCTGACAAGCATCAACTAAGCGAGATGTGGCGTCCCCAGGGGGGTTCGAACCCCCGTTACCGCCGTGAAAGGGCGGTGTCCTAGGCCACTAGACGATGGGGACTAAGACTTTTCTCAATTGTGGTTTGGTGGAGCCAAGCGGGATCGAACCGCTGACCTCTTGCATGCCATGCAAGCGCTCTCCCAGCTGAGCTATGGCCCCTCGATTGAGTCCACTCATTATACTTAAATTTTCTGTTTTGTCTAGCTATTATTGGATTTAATGAATTGAACGGCCTGTTCAATTCTAAGTAAGGTTTTTTCCTTGCCCAGTAAAGCCAAAACCAGATCTATCGCCGGCGAGACGCCGCAGCCGCACACTGCGACGCGCAAGGGTTGCGCCACCTTGCCCAGGCCAAGCTGTAATTGTTCCGCGCTTTGCAAAACAATTTGATGCAACGGCTCTGCCTCCCAAGCCTCCAGTTCATTAAATTGATGCCATAAATGTTGCAGCACTTCCGCGCTGCCCGATTTAAAATTCTTTTTCACCGCCGCTTCATCGTAGGAGCTGAAATCTTTATAGAAATACACACTTTCCGCCGCCATTTGCACCAGGGTTTTACAACGCTCGCGCTGCGACTTTACCACTTCCGGCAAAGCTGGACCCTGAGCCGGATCAACCCCCAATTCACCCAAATGCCAACTTAAATGATGCGCGATATGCGCCGGATCGCCATTCATCAGGTATTGGTGATTCAACCACAGTAATTTTTCCGGATTAAAAGTTGAAGCGGAGACATTGACTTTCTCAAGCTCAAAATGTTGAATCATTTCATCAATGCTGAACAACTCCTGATCCCCATGCGACCAGCCTAGCCGCACTAAATAATTCAGCAAGGCCTCCGGCAAATAACCGTCATTGCGATACTGCATGACGCTGACCGCGCCGTGGCGCTTGGAAAGCCGCGCGCCGTCAGAACCCAAAATCATCGGCACATGCGCATAAACCGGCAATTGCGCGCCCAGGGCTTGCAGAATATTAATCTGCCGCGGCGTATTGTTAACATGATCGTCGCCTCTGATCACATGCGTCACCGCCATGTCCATATCATCGACCACCACGGTCAAATTATAGGTAGGCGTACCATCGCTGCGGGCGATTATCAGATCATCCAACTCATGATTGGCAACCACGATATCGCCTTTAATAACATCTTGAATCCGCACCATGCCCTGCTCGGGGTTCTTAAAGCGCACTACGGCATCGCCAGGCCCATGCTCGGCGTATCGGCACTTGCCGTTATAACGCGGCTTCTCCTTGTTGGCCATTTGTTGCTCACGCAAGGCATCCAATTCTTCACGGCTGCAAGTACAGTAGTAAGCGTCCCCCTGCGCCAGCAATTGTTGAATGACTTCCCGGTAGCGATCAAAGCGCTGGGTTTGAAAAAACGGACCTTCGTCATACTCCAAGCCCAACCAAGTCATGCCTTCCAAAATCGCATTTACCGACTCCTGACTGGAACGCTCCAGATCGGTATCTTCTATGCGTAAAATAAACCGACCGCCATGTTTGCGGGCATACAACCAGGAGAACAGCGCGGTGCGGGCGCCGCCGACATGCAAATAACCGGTAGGACTTGGAGCGAAGCGGGTTTTGATACTCATTTTTAATTATTTTGTGGTTAAAATTCTTGCCTATAGCACATCAAAAGACGCCTTAGTTAATAGTACGAATAGCGCGTCTTTTGAAAATAGAAAAATATAGGGCTATTATTTCACGCCATGGACTTAAGGTGCATGTATTAATTATAAATGTAGTGATAGACTTACAACACCAGGTGAAATATCAAGTCTTGGCGTAAATAAAAACAACTATAAGGAGTATCATATGAATACCAAACTACTGTTTTCAGCCACGCTTGCCGGAGTTTTATTATCCGGTTGCGCTACCGAGGCAATCAAGGGCTTTCAGCCGTTTCAGGGCGTAGATTTAAACCCTCAGGTCAAATCCGGCCTGTTGGTGCAAAAGACTGAAAGTTTTTTCGTCATTAATGACTCATCTTCGTCGATGAGCAATACCTATCTTGGCTCCGCTGACTATCAAGGCACCAAGCTGGACGTCGAAAAAGACCTGCTGCACAAATTCAATGCTTCCATTCCATCCATGCCCTTGATGTCAGGCTTGCTCAGCTTCGGCTTTGGTTCTTGCCTTTCCTGGGGCAGCACCGCACTGATTCAGCCCCTGCAAAAATATAGCAACAGCGGCTTTGATGGAGCGATAAACGCCTTACATTGCTCCAGCGGCGGCACCCCGCTGGCTGACGCTTTATGGACCAGTAAACAGGATATGACCAGCGCCCCCGGCAATATCGCCCTGATTGTATTCAGCGACGGCGTTGATGACGCTCCCGCAACCCAAGCCGCTGAAGCGCTAAAAAATCAATATGGCGACAGATTGTGCATTTATACAGTTTGGGTAGGCAACGAAATAGACACTGTTGGCCAAGCCAATCTGCAACAAATTGTCGATGTAGCCGGCTGCGGCTTTGCAACGGACGCCGCCAGCATCTCCAGCGCCCAAGGCGCCAGCAATTTCGTTACAAAGGTGTTCTTTAAAGAAGGCAAACCAAACCTGCCGACCCTACCGGCGCCAAAGAAAGGCAAATGCTCTAATACCCCCAAAGGCGCCATTCTTGATAAAGACGGCTGTTGGGCGTTCCACGGCGTTCTATTTGATTTCGACAGCGACAAAATCAAGCCGAAATTTAACGAAGCGATTCAAAACGCGATTGACGTTCTAAAACTTAATCCCGGCCTGACGCTGGAAATACAAGGCCATACCGATGGTAAAGGCTCTGTAGCCTACAACCAAAAGCTATCCGAACGCAGAGCATTGGCTGTTAAAGCCGATTTGATCAGGCATGGCGTAGACGGCAAGCGCCTGACTACTGTTGGCTTCGGCAAATCGCAACCTGCCGACACCAACGCTACCGAAGAAGGTCGCGCCTATAACCGCCGCGTCGTTTACCAAAGAACCGACCAATAATTATCTGCAGCACCCGATAAAGGGAGGGCCTACTAGCCCTCCCTTTTTTTGTCCAAAATACGTATTTTTTTCAAAGCGTTCATTTCAAGTGATTAAGTCCAAGTGATTAATCTCTACAGGCAAATCCTACTATAAAACCTTATTGGTGCAAAGATTACACCCTATTTTTGTAATTAAACTGGAAATAAGCGCGCTTTTGGTTGCTCACAGCTTGAAAATCTGGGAAACTTACCCAGTTGGAAAATTTGTCAGTTAATGCTTACAACACTTGGATGAATTATTTATGATAAAGGTGTTACTGGTTGACGATCATGCCTTGGTACGCTGCGGTATTGCGGCTTTGCTTAACGAGACGGAGGACATGACCGTGGTCGCTGGTTGCGACTGTGGCGAGCAAGCCCTGCAAGTCATAGACTACGAAGCCCCCGACGTGATATTAATGGACATCAACATGCCTGGCATGGGTGGTATTGAGGCATCCAGGCGGATATTGAAAAGCTTTCCCAAAATCAAACTAATCGGTTTATCGGCGCAAAACAATCTCGCGCTCGCGCAACAATTACTCAAACTTGGGGTAGAGGGATTTGTCTCCAAAGTCGCCCCGGTGGACGAAATGATCAGCGCAATTAGAAATGTCATGGCCGGCAACAATTATTTAGATCAGCCTGTAAACAAAAAAAACCCACACGCTTCCCGGGCAACGGAAAACTCATTTAACAAGCTTTCACAACGGGAAGCGGAAGTCGTACGCTTAATTTTACAAGGCCGCAGCATTCAAGAAATGTCGGAAGGCCTGAGTCTCAGCGATAAAACCATAAATACCTACCGGTACCGAGTCTACAGCAAATTAAAAATAAAAAACGACGTGGAATTAACCCGGTTAGCGGTCAAGTTCAATTATCTTGAGACAGTTTAAATAATCAAACCAGGCTTCGCGCTCTACTAAACGCTTCGCGGAAATCCAAAAACAAAGGCGTTTTAGCGCTCAGCATGGCTGCCAACAATGCATGCTGCAATTGATATTTTATATTGCCTATCGCCAAGGCCCCGATACCAACCGGGTTAATAGAGTGGCTGGCATGCAGCAAAGGCGCGCCAAAATCGTTAATACTCACCCCTTCAATTCCTGCCGGCGGCACAGCGTTCACATCACCGGCAACTTTTAACTGCTTAGCTTGCGCCAAAACCGTAGCGTTTAACACCCGGATACCGGCCTTAGCCGTACAAAAAACCAAATCCGCACTGGCAATTAAAGCCGCTTTTTCGTCATCGGTGCGCGCCACAGCGCCTGTCAATTGCGAATTAAAACGGCGGTTATATTGTTTAGCAGCATCCTTGGCGTTATCCAGAGATAAATGATCGATTAACACCGTGTCGGCGCCATGCAAAGAAGCAATCACGCCGGTAGCAATGCCGACCGGCCCGGTACCGCCAAAAACCAAGGCTTTACAACCATGAAAATCCCTGCCATGCACGTCCTGCAGCGACTTTTCGACGCAGGCCACCAAAGCGGCGGCGGTGGTGTAAGCGCCGCTGGGATCGGCAAACACCGAAACCTGAAAAGGCGGGACCATTGCCGGCTTACAGGCTTGCAACATATCAATAGCCATGCCCATGTCGCGACCGCCGATGAAGATAGCGGTTTTTTTCACTCCGGACGGACCCCGTGAAAAAATCACATCCTGCGTGAGCATGGGAATGTTTTCCAATTTAACGTTCGAGTAGGGCATGAGCACGTCAAAACCGGCATCAAGCGCCATATTGATGTCAAACGGACTATTGTTTGGCATGGGGTCGAACATATGCAGTATGCTGCGTTTTGACATTTTTACCTTACCCTCGGAGGCTGAAATAGTTGGGAGGCGGCGGAATTTGTTAAGCAGGCGTATTAATAAATTCGCGAGCAACTTCAAACGCATGTTCAAAATGCAGGAACAAAGGCGTATCGCTTTCCAACATTTTTTTCAACAAGCGGTTTTGCGCCTGATATTTAATATTGCCGATAGCTAAGGCGCCGATACCGACCGCGCCGCTAATTGAACCGACCACAGGCTTACCGTTATCGAAAGCATCCACGCCGGCGACGCCAGACGGAGGCACGGCGTTGACATCGGCAACCACTTTTAACTGCGCCGCCAAAGCGATCAAGTCCACGCCCAATAATTCGATACCGGCGGCGCCGGTGGCGAAAACCACATCCGCCGTTTTGATGTATTCGGCCTTATCGGCGTCCGCGCCGGCACTGACCTTGATTTTGCCGTCGCCGAATTCTTCGCTGCAAAGCTCGGCGGTCCGCTGGGCTTTATCCAATTGCCTACCTATAATTCGCACATGGGCGCCGGCTTGCGCAGCTATAACCGCAGCGGCCTGACCAACAGGGCCAGTACCGCCTAAAGCCAGCACCTGCTTACCTGCCAGCGTGGTTTGAAATTTATCCGCCAGTTCTCGCTCAACGGCGGCAACCATACCGGCGGCCGTGGTAAACGCACCGCTGGGATCGGCGAAGACCGATACTTCAAACGGTGAGAACATTGAATTTTTCGCCGTTTTCAGCATATCCATCGCTTGCTTGGTTTCCCGGCCGCCGATAAAAATTGCGGTGCGCTTTAAGCCTTTGGGACTGCGGGAAAATATCGCATCTTGCACCAACCCTTTCACTTCACTGGGCTCAACATTGATATAAGGTATTGCCGAAATCCAGCCCGCATCCAACGCCATATTGACATCGAAAGGACTTAAATTTTTAGCTGTGGTCAGCATATGCAAGATAAAGGGTTTTTCCATGGCAGCCTCTAATAATTATGTTTAACCGCTGATTATAAAAGAAAAGTCAAACAAATTACAATTCCAAAGTCCAATAAACCCTAAAAACATTTCGTCCGAATTTGCGAACTAAGCGGCGGGTTCGTTAAACTTTACTTCAAGCGCGCCGGTACATGCGGCTCAATAGCGTGGTACATAAGTTGATGCATGCGTGGATTACCAACGATAATATTACCGGACTGCAGATATTTATCATTGAATGAAAAGTCGGTAGCCACGCCGCCGGCTTCCTGAACCAGTAACACGCCGGCGGCTATATCCCATTCTTTAACGCCGATTTCCCAATATGCGTCTAAACGCCCGCAAGCCACGTACGCTACATCCAAGGCCGCGGCGCCTGCCCGCCTTATTCCTGCCGAATCAGCCGACACAGCCCGGAACATGGCCAAATAGGGCTCGATGTTCTCCATGGTTTTAAACGGGAAGCCGGTGCCGATCAAAGCGCCGCGCATACTATTTTGTTTGGCGACACGAATTCGCCGGTTATTCAACATCGCACCGCCGCCGCGCTCGGCAGTGAACAACTCATCCCGGCAAGGATCGTAAATCACGGCCAATTCCAGTTTGTTTTTGTGTTTTAAAGCGATGGAAACCGCATATTGAGGAAAGCCATGCAAAAAATTGGTGGTGCCATCCAGAGGATCGATCACCCAAATGTAATCGTTGCCGCCATGCTCGCCGCTCTCTTCGGCCAGAATGGCGTGATCGGGAAAAGAAGCGCGCAATAACTTGATAATTTCCTGCTCCGCTTTACGATCTACTTCCGAGGCATAATCGTTACGGCCTTTTTGTTCTATAGTCAGCTTCTCAATATTTTGAGACGAGCGTTGAATCAGGTCGCCGGCATTCCGCGCTGCGCGGACGGCGATATTTAGCATCGGATGCATAGATCGAATTGATAATGAGCAGTTGGTAACCTGATTAGCATAACAAATCTAAGGCTATCAAGAAACTTGCAATTTTTTATGACTTGATTTCAAGGAGTTGCAGACTTGAAACAGGCCATGGCTTACAGGTCGATGATTAGATTGCACTGACGCTAGGCGCAAGCGGGAGTTAGGTTTATCAAATTTAGAGCAAATCTTTTGTTAGAATCGGGGCTTTTCAAACTTAG
>Ga0181528_10000553_pt1 | contig 26176 bp, 19 predicted proteins | sample PEATcosm2014_Bin_47_FD_119742 | JGI IMG/M metagenome (GOLD analysis project Ga0181528, IMG submission 119742) | Peatland microbial communities from MTU Mesocosm Facility, Houghton, MI, USA - PEATcosm2014_Bin10_10_metaG | ecosystem: Environmental > Terrestrial > Soil > Wetlands > Peat | place...
ACCAGCTCGGCGCGCGGATCCTCGACCTCCTCGCCGGTGTCGGCCTTGCGCACCGGCAGCAGCATGCGCGACTTGATCTCTATCAGCAGCGCGGCCATCAGCCGGTACTCGGCGGCCAGCTCCAGGTTGTGCGTGCGGATCTGGTCCACGTAGGCCAGGTACTGCTGCGTGAGCTTGGCCATCGGGATGTCGAGCACGTTGAAGTGCTGGCGGCGGATCAGGTAGAGCAGCAGGTCGAGCGGGCCTTCGAAGGCTTCGAGGAAGATCTCCAGGGCGTCGGGCGGGATGTAGAGGTCCTGGGGGAGCGCGAACAGCGGCTCGCCGTACAGGCGCGCCAGCGCCACCCCGTCGACGACGTCGGGACCGCTGCCCGCATCCGGAACCGGGTCGCGCCGATCGTCGAGCAGCACCCCTACGTCGGCCGCGGCCAGGGGCGGTTCGGTGTTGCGGTCGGGCGTCGTCGGACTCGTCATCGGGGGCTTTCGGTGCATCGGTACGCCGGCGCGGCGGACTAGCCAATAGAATGGCGGAACTGGGAGGATCCGCCATTTTAATCGACCCGCCGACCGTGCCCTCCTTGGCCGCCCTGCGCACCCTGGCCCGGCGCCCGGAACCCGATTGCGTCGCCGACCTGCTGCGGCGGGCGCCGTTGGACGCGCCGGCCTGGGCGGCCGCCCGCGCCCAGGCGCGGCAGTGGATAGAGGCGCTGCGCGGTGCGCGCAGCCGGGGCAGCGGCGTCGATGCGCTGATGCGCGAATTCTCGCTGTCGAGCCAGGAGGGCGTCGCCCTCATGTGCCTGGCCGAGGCGCTGGCGCGGATTCCGGACCGCGCCACCGCCGACGCCCTGATACGCGACAAGCTCGCGCAGGGCGACTGGCGGGCGCACATCGGCACCAGCCGCTCCATCTTCGTCAATGCCGCCGCCTGGGGCCTGATGGTGACCGGCAAGCTGGTGGCCACCCATAGCGACGACAGCCTGGGCGCGGCGGTCAACCGGCTGGTGGCGCGCGGCGGCGAGCCGCTGATCCGGGCCGGCGTCGACATCGCGATGCGCCTGCTCGGCCAGCAATTCGTGCTGGGGCGCACCATCGAGCAGGCGCTGGCGCGCGCCCAGGAGGCCGAGCAGCGCGGCTACCGCCACTCCTACGACATGCTCGGGGAGGCCGCGCTCACCGCCCAGGACGCGCGGTGCTACTGGGAGTCGTATGCCCACGCCATCGCCGCGATCGGCGCCTCGGCTGCGGGCCATGGCGCCGAGCTGGCGCAGCGCCCCGGCATCTCGGTCAAGCTCTCCGCCTTGCACCCGCGCTTCACCGCCCACCAGCCCGATCGCGTGCAGGCCGAGTTGCTGCCGCGCATCGGTGAACTGTGCCGGCTGGCGCGCGGCGCCAATATCGGCCTGAACATCGACGCCGAGGAGAGCGAACGCCTCGAGCCGACGCTGGCGCTGTTTGCCCGGCTCGCCGCCGATCCGGCGCTGGCCGGCTGGGACGGGCTGGGTATCGTGGTCCAGGCCTACCAGAAGCGCGCGCCCGCGGTGGTGGAGTGGCTCGCCGGCCTGGCCGCCGAGCGCCAGCGGCGCTTCATGGTGCGCCTGGTCAAGGGCGCGTACTGGGACAGCGAGATCAAGCGGGCGCAGGTCGAGGGCCAGGCCGATTTCCCCGTCTATACGCGCAAGGCCCACACCGACCTGTCCTACCTCGTGTGCGCGCAGCGGCTGCTCGCCCACCAGGACCGGATCTTCGCCCAGTTCGCCACCCACAACGCGATGACGCTGGGGGCGGTGCTGCAGCTGGTGGCGGCGGCGCGCGCCGGCCGCTTCGAGCTGCAATGCCTGCACGGGATGGGCGAAACGCTCTACGACCGCGTGGTCGGCAGCGAGCACCTGGGCCTGGCCTGCCGCATCTATGCGCCGGTGGGCAGCCACGAGACGCTGCTGGCCTATCTCGTGCGGCGCCTGCTCGAGAACGGCGCCAACTCCTCGTTCGTCAACCGCGTCGTCGACGAGACGGTGCCGGTCGAGGCGCTGCTCGAGGACCCGGTCGCCGCGGGGCGCCTGTCGGGCGGCCGCGCGCACCCGGCGATCGTGCTGCCCGGCCAGCTGTACGCGCCGCTGCGGCACAACTCGCGCGGCATCGACCTGTACGACGTCCCGACGCTGGCCGGCCTGGAGCAGGCCTTCGCCGCCAGCGCGGCGCGCGCCTGGACCGCGTTTCCCATCCTCGCCAGCGACCGCTTCGCGCCGGCCGCGCCCGAACCGCGGCCGGTGCGCAACCCCGCGCGCCGCGCCCACGTGGTCGGCACGGTACACGAAGCCTCGGAGCAGGACGTGGAATCGGCGCTGCAGGCCGCCCAGTCGGCCGCCCATCTGCAGGGCTGGGGCGCCAGCGACGGCGCGCACCGCGCGGCCGTGCTCGACGCGGTGGCCGATGCCTTCGAGCAGCGCCGCGACGACCTGCTGTGGCTGGCCGTCGCCGAGGCCGGCAAGACCATCGCCGATGCGGCCGCCGAGGTCCGCGAGGCCGTGGACTTCTGCCGCTACTACGCCGTCCAGGCCCGATCCCTGCCGGCCGATCCGGGCGCGCCCCTGGGAACCGTCGTGGCGATATCGCCGTGGAACTTCCCGCTGGCGATCTTCACCGGGCAGCTGGCCGCCGCGCTCGCGGCCGGCAACGCGGTCCTGGCCAAGCCCGCCGAGCAGACCCCGCTCATCGCCGCCCTGGCGGTGCGCCTGATGCATGGCGCCGGCGTGCCGCGCGCCAGCCTGCAGCTGCTGCCGGGCGACGGCGGCGTCGGCGCCTTGCTGACCCGCGATCCGCGCGTGCGCGCGGTGCTGTTCACCGGTTCGACCGAGGTCGCCTGCCGCATCGACCAGGCGCTTGCCGCCGCCGCGTCCGAGGGCGCGGCCGACGCCGATGCGGTGCTGGTCGCCGAGACCGGCGGCCAGAACGCGATGATCGTCGATTCGAGCGCGCAGCCGGAGCAGGTGGTGCAGGATGCCCTGCTGTCGGCATTCGGCAGCGCCGGCCAGCGCTGCTCGGCGCTGCGCATCCTGTGCCTGCAGGAGGAGATCGCCGGTCCGGTACTGGCCATGCTGACCGGCGCCGCCGCCGAACTGCGCCTGGGCGACCCGGCCGACCTGGCGACCGACGTGGGCCCGGTGATCGATGCGGCCGCCCGCGCGGCCATCGAGTCGCACGTGGGCGCGTTCGCGCCGCAGCATGTGCTGGCGCGGGTGCTGCCGCCGGCGGGCAGCGCGGCGCTGGCCGCCGAGGGGCATTTCGTCGCGCCGGCCATCATCGAGATCGACAGCATCGCGCAGCTCGAGCGCGAGGTCTTCGGTCCGGTGCTGCATGTGCTGCGCTACCGGCGCGAGGCGCTGGGCGAGCTGGTCGACGCCATCAACGCCACCGGCTACGGGCTCACCTGCGGCATCCACAGCCGCATCGACGAAACCATCGCCTTCATCCAGGCGCGGATCCGCGCCGGCAATGTCTACGTCAACCGCAACATGATCGGCGCCGTGGTCGGCGTGCAGCCCTTCGGCGGCGAAGGCCTGTCCGGTACCGGGCCCAAGGCGGGCGGTCCGTGGACGGTGGCGCGCCTGCAGCGGCCGCGCGGCGTGCTGTCGCTGGCGCCGCTGGCGCTGGGCGCGGCGCGCATCGCCGCGGCGCCGCCGCTGCTGCGCGAGCTGCAGGCCTGGCTGCACGCGTCCGGCCACGCCGCGCTGGCCGCCCTGTGCGACGAATACAGCGTGTGCACGCCGATCGGCTGCCGCTTCGAGCTGTCCGGACCCACCGGCGAATCCAATGCGCTGCAGTACCGGCCGCGCGGGCGCGTGCTGTGCCTGGGCGACGAGGAGGCGCCGCGCGACCCGGGGCCGCTGCTCGGACAGCTCGCCGCCGTGGCGGCCACCGGCAACCGCGCGCTGCTGCTCGACGGCACCGCCGCGCGCCGCGTGGTCGCACGGCTGCCCGAGGCGATGCGCGCCTGCATCGACTGGACCGGCACCGAAGGCACGGCGCAGGAAGCGGGCGCCGGCTACGAACTGGTGCTGGTGGCCGGCACGCCGGAGCGCACCCGCGAGCTGGCCCGGGTGCTGCGGCGTACGCTGGCGCAGCGCGCCGGCGCACGCATCCCGGTGCTGCGCGTCCAGGAGGGTCGATATGCGCTGGACCGGATGGTCGCCGAGCAGGTGATCACGATCAATACCGCAGCGGCGGGCGGCAACGCGACCCTGATGAGCCTCAAGCCGCTGTGACGGGCGTTCCCTCTCCCGCTTGCACGAGATGCTTGGGGTGAGGGGGTGGCTATCCATGCGGCGATACTTGCCTGATAATCGCCGCGCGCGTTCGCACACCTTCCACCCGGGGGCGCTACCGATATGACCAAACGCCTGTTCGCCTGCCTGTCATGGACCGGCCTGCTGCTGCTGTCGGCTTGTTCCTCCGTTCCGGTCGACCAGTTGACGGTCGGCACCAACATGATCACGGCCGGAGGTGCCACGAACAAGTGGGAAGAAATTCCCATGACGGCCGTCGAGCTCAAGAGTCCCGTCTACATGGTGACGTACATCCAGTGGCCCGACGTCACGAGCAGCGCGGGCAGGCATGACGTGCACTGGACATGGTTCAGGGACGGCAGACCGGTCCACACGTTTGATGCCAAAGGCATAGAGCTGAAGAGCTCGCCGTTTCGCTTGTGGTGCCGCGTGCAGGCCGCCGGCCTCGGCGTGGGCCACATCCATGTCGACATGGCGATCGACGGCCGCAGTGTCGCGACGAACGATTTCGACGTCATCAGCGTCATTGGTGCCTCCGGGCGGGATGCCGGTGCCGCGCCCGCTGCCGCCGCCACTTATTCGCCGGGTGCGGCCGCGTCGGATTCGTCCATCAAGGACCTGCTCACGCACTGCGCCAACGCGGTCGATGTCGCCCGGGACGTCGGCTTTCCGGCTAAGGCTGCCGCTGCAGGCGTGACCGCGGGCACGGTCACCCTGTCGATGCTGCTGGGCACCGATGGGAGCATCAGGAACGTCGCGGTACTGAAGTCCTCCAATGCCGTGTTCGACCAGGCGGCAATCGACACCGTGCTGCGCCTCAAGTGCAGCGCAAAGGACTTGACGCAGGACTTGAGCCTGCGTTGGGAGATGGTCTACAAGGCCCAGTAGGAGCGCGCCAAGGCCACGGCGCGTCCGCAGCTATTTCTGCGCGGCGGGCTCGGCCGGCTCTTGCGGGTAGTAGACATAGGCGCCCTGGCGCACCCGCGAGGCCTGCCAGCGCTGCAGGTCGTCGGGGTCGGGCCGGCGGTCCCACCACAGTGCGCGGCCTTCGCGCTGCTTGTCCTCGATCTGCGGCCGATCCTGCTTGAGCGCGCGCAGGAAGCCGGTCAGTTCCGATTCGTATGCCTTGGCCATCCTCGTCCCTTCGTTGCGCTTGTGCGGTGTCTTACTTTACCCGCATCCCCGGCTGCGCCCCCGGGTGCGGATCGAGCAGGTAGATGCCGGGAGCGGCTTTCTCGTCGGCGGCGCTGGCCGCCAGCACCATGCCTTCGCTGATGCCGAACTTCATCTTGCGCGGCGCCAGGTTGGCGACCAGCACCGTCAGCTTGCCGACGAGCTGCTCCGGCGCGTACGCCGACTTGATGCCGGAGAACACGTTGCGCAGCCGCCCCTCGCCGGCATCGAGCGTCAGCCGCAGCAGCTTGTCGCTGCCGGCAACCGCCTCGGCGGCGACGATGCGCGCGATCCGCAGGTCCACGCGGGTGAAATCGTCGATCGTGATGGTGGCGCCATCGGCTGCCGGCGCCGGCGTTGGCGCCGCCGCTGCCGGCGCCGCGGTCGCCTTGGCCGGGGCGGGCGGGGGCGCGTCGGCGCCCGGGATCGCGAACAGCTTGTCCAATTGCTTCTCCTCGACGCGCGCCATCAGGTGGGTATACGGGCGGATCCGGGTCAGCGCGGGCAGCGGCCGGTCCCAGCGCAGTTCGCCGCAGTCGAGGAAGGCCTCGACCGCGGTGGCCAGTCCCGGCAGGATGGGCTTGAGCCAGAGGCTGAGCGCCTGGAATCCGCGCAGGCTGCGCGAGCAGATGGCCTGCAGCGCCGGGCGCTGCTGCGGATCCTTGGCCAGGTCCCAGGGACGCGCGGCATCGAACTGGCGATTGAGCTGGTCGGCGAACGCCATGGCGAGCCGCACCGCCTTGCCGAACTCGCGCGCCTCGTAGGCCTCGGCGATCTCCGCGTCGACGGACGCCGGCGCCAGGGCGAGCCATTGCGGATCGGCATCGACGTCGGCCAGTGCGCCGTCGAAGTGGCGGGTGATGAAAGTGGCGGCCCGACTGGCGATGTTCACGTACTTGCCGATCAGGTCGCTGTTGACCCGCTGCAGGAAGTCGTCGGGATGGAACTCCACGTCCTCGACATGCGCATTGAGCTTGGCGGCGATGTAGTAGCGCAGCCACTCGGCGTTCATGCCGATGCCCAGGTAGTGCAGCGGATCGATGCCGGTGCCGCGGCTCTTGGACATCTTGTCGCCGCGCACCGTGATGAAGCCGTGCACGTACACGCGATCGGGCACCTTGTAGGGCGGGCCGGCGAAGCGCAGCATCGCCGGCCAGAACAGCGTGTGGAAGTAGATGATGTCCTTGCCGATGAAATGGATCTGCTCGGTGCGCGGGTCGGCCAGCAGCGCGTCGAAGTCGATGCCGCGCAGCGTGCAGTAGGCCTTGAGCGATGCCAGGTAGCCGACCGGCGCGTCGAGCCACACGTAGAAGAACTTGCCCGGCGCATCGGGGATGGGGATGCCGAAGTAGGGCGCGTCGCGCGAGATGTCCCAGTCGGCCAGCCCGGTCTCGCCGTCGAGCCATTCGCGCGCCTTGTTGGCGACCTCGGGCTGCAGCTGCGCGCTGACGATCCATTCGCGCAGGAAGCGGCGGCAGCGCTCGTCCGACAGCCGGAAGAAATAGTGCTCGGAACTGCGCAACTCGGGAACGGCGCCCGAAAGCGCCGAGGTGGGATTGATCAGCTCGGTGGGCGCGTAGACCGTGCCGCAGACCTCGCAGGCGTCGCCGTACTGGTCCTTGGCGCCGCAATGCGGGCACTCGCCGCGGATATAGCGGTCCGGCAGGAACATCTGCTTGACCGGATCGTAGAACTGCTCGATCGAACGCTGGCTGATGAACTCGGCGGCGCGCAGCCGCCGGTAGATGTCCTGCGACAGGGCGGTGTTCTCCGGCGACTCGGTCGAATGCCAGTGGTCGAAGGCGATGTGGAAGCCGTCGAGGTAGGCCTTGCGCGAGGCGGCGATATCGGCGACGAACTGCTGCGGCGTCTTGCCGGCCTTCTCGGCGGCGATCATGATGGGCGCGCCGTGCGCGTCGTCGGCCCCGACGAAATGCACCTGGTGCCCGCGCAGCCGCTGGAACCGCACCCAGATGTCCGCCTGGATGTACTCCATGACGTGGCCGATATGCAGGGGCCCGTTGGCATAGGGCAGGGCGGTGGTGACAAACAGTACGCGTGGGGTCATGCGCGGCATTTTATCAGCCACCCCGCAGGGGCCCGCGGCCGCGCCGCCGCTGTTGCCGTATGCTTCCACGCGCCGGGCCTCGTTGCGGCGACCGGGCGGCCGGCACGCGCGACGGCAGGCGCGCGGCGGCGACATCGAACGTTGGGAGTGGCACGAACATGGCAATGCAAATAGAACAGGTCAATGCGGTGCTCGCGACCGTCATCGACCCGAATACCGGCACCGACCTGGTCAGCGCGCGGGCGGTGCGCGGTGCACGCGTCGACGGCGACGTGGTGCACGTCAACGTGGAGCTCGGCTATCCGGCGGCCAGCCAGCTGGGCCTGATCCGCGATCTCGTGGTCCAGGCGCTGCAGGCGGCCGGGGCGGCGCGGGTCGAGGCCCAAGTCAGCGCGAAGATCGTCGCGCACACGGTGCAGCGCGGCCTCAAGGTCATGCCCAACGTGCGCAACATCATCGCGGTGGCCTCGGGCAAGGGCGGCGTGGGCAAGAGCACGGTGGCGGCCAACCTGGCGCTGGCGCTGGCCGCGGAGGGCGCCCGCGTGGGCATGCTCGATGCCGACATCTACGGCCCCAGCCAGCCCACCATGCTCGGCATCGTCGGGCAGCCGGGCAGCAGCGACGGCAAGACCTTCGATCCGCTGGTGGGCCACGGCATCCAGGCCAGCTCGATCGGCTTTCTCATCGACCCCGACCAGCCGATGGTCTGGCGCGGCCCCATGGTCACCTCGGCGCTGCAGCAGCTGCTGACGCTCACCAACTGGAAGGACCTGGACTACCTCGTCATCGACATGCCGCCCGGCACCGGCGACATCCAGCTCACGCTGGCGCAGCAGGTACCGGTCACCGGAGCGGTGATCGTCACGACGCCCCAGGACATCGCCCTGCTCGACGCATCCAAGGGCCTGCGGATGTTCGAGAAGGTGGGCGTGCCCATACTCGGCTTGATCGAGAACATGGCGACCCACATCTGCTCGCAATGCGGCCACGAGGAGCACATCTTCGGCGCCGGCGGCGCGGCCAAGATGGCCCGGCAGTTCTCCGTCGAAGTGCTGGGCGCGCTGCCGCTCGACATCCGCATCCGCGAGCACGCCGACGGCGGCACGCCCACCGTCGTGGCCGAGCCCGATGGCGAACTGGCGCGGATCTACAAGCAGATCGCCCGCCGCGTCGCCATCCGCATCGCCGAGCGCGCCCGCGACCTGTCGGCCAAGATGCCGACGATCAAGGTGTCGAATACCTAGGACCCTCACCCCTGCCCTATAGCCCGCGCCTCGTAGGGCGCGGTCGCTACGGCGGCGCGAAGCGACGCTTCGCGAAACCCCGCCTCCGCCCCGCACGCGGGAGAGGGTGACCAGGACCGGTGCACTCCCTCTCCCGCATGCGGGAGAGGGCCGGGGTGAGGGTCAGCGCCCCAGTTCCACCGCCACCGGCCGCGGTATCCGGTACCCGTACTTCTCCGCCGTCATCTCGGCCAGTATCGACACGGCGATCTCCGGCGGCGTGCGCGCGCCGTTCTTCAGGCCCACCGGGCCGTGCAGCCGCGCCAGCTGGGCCTCGGTCACGCCGAATTCCTTGAGCCGTTCCTTGCGCTTGTCCTGGTTGCGCTGCGAGCCGATGGCGCCCACGTAGAACGCCCCGGAGCCCAGCGCCTCCATCAGCGCCAGGTCGTCGAGCTTCGGGTCGTGGGTCAGCGCCACGATCGCCATGTGCGCGTCAGGATGGCAGGCGCTCACCGTATCGTCGGGCATGGTGCGCACCAGCGTCGTGCCCGGCACCGACCAGGCATCGGCGTATTCGGCGCGCGGATCGCAGATGAGCACCTCGTAGTCGAGCGCCAGCGCCATTTCCGCGACGTACTGCGTCAACTGGCCCGCGCCGATGACGAGCAGGCGCCAGCGCGGGCCGTGCACGCTGACCAGCGCTTCGTCATCGATCGTCAGCGTGTCGTGGCCGCCGCTCTCGTCGAGGCTGACGGCGCCGCTGCGCAGGTCCAGGCGCCGCATGGTCTGGCGGCCGGCGCCGACGCGTTCGAGCAGGGCCTCGAGCTGCGAGGCGGCCGAGAGCGGCTCCAGCACGAGTTCGAGGGTGCCGCCGCACGGCAGCCCGAAGCGGTTGGCCTCCTCGGCGCTGATGCCGTACTTGACGCGCCGCGGGGCCGCCAGGTCGAGGCCGCCCTGGCGGATCCGGTCGATCAGGTCGTCCTCGATGCAACCGCCGGACACCGAGCCGACGGTCTGCCCGTCGCCGCGGATCGCCACCAGCGCACCCAGCGGCCGGGGCGCCGAGCCCCAGGTGCGCACGACCGTGCCGAGCACCGCGCGTTGGCCCGCCCGCACCCACTCGGCCGCCTTCTTCAACACCTGCGTATCGACGCTGTCCATGACCGGTCCCGCAATATCGCTGTACGCGCGCCCGGCGGCGCGCCTGCGCGCGTAGCGCGGCTCAGTACATCTTGCCGCGCGCGTCTATCGGCCAGACCGCTTCGACCCTGCCCTTGCGCGTCGCGACGATCCATTCGTGCAGGTTCACGGTCGGATCGCAATGGCTGGCCACCAGCAGCGCCTTGTCGCCAAGCTTGATCGAGGTGCCCTCGTCGGCGCGCAGCAGTACGGTGTGCTCGTCCGAGACATGGCGCACCCGCCAGCCGTCGAAGGCCGGCTGCGCCGGCCCCATCTCGGTGGAAAAGGCCTTCAGGCCGGCATCGAGCGTCGCGCGTCCGTCCTGCAGGCTCATGACCGAGGCGAGCACGAAGAGCGCGATCTCGAACGGCGGCGCCTGGGTGTCCTGTTCGTTCTTGGCGTAATCGACGTCCATGAACAGGTAGGAGCCCGGCTGTACCTCGGTGTAGACGCCGCTGCGGATGTCGTAGGGCAGGGTGCCGGTGCCGCCGCCGGTGACCACCTCGCAGGGCAGGCCCGCGGCCACGATGGCGTCGCGCGCCCTGGCGGCCCGGCCGGCCGCCGCCTCGGCGGCGGCACGCCGCTCGGGCACGCCGCGGCGGTGCTGCGCCAGGCCGGCATAGGCATGCAGGCCGCGGAAATTGAATGCCGGGTTGTCGTTGAGCAGCCGGGCCAGGTCGACGATGGCCGACGAGTCGGTCAGGCCGGCGCGGTTCTGGCCGACGTCGATCTCGATGTAGGCATCGATCGCCACCTGCTCGGACGCGCAGATCGCCGCGGTCTGGCGAGCCACGTCGATGCTGTCGAAGCACACGCCCAGCCGCGCCGGCGCGTAGCCGCGCGCCACGCGCGCCAGCCGGCGGATCTTGGCCTCGCCGACGATCTCGTTGGTGATGAGCACGTCGTTGATGTTGCCCGCCAGCATCACCTCGGCCTCGCCGAGCTTGGCGCAGCACACGCCGACCGCGCCGGCCTCGACCTGCTGGCGCGCGAGCTCCGCGCATTTATGCGTCTTGGCGTGCGGCCGCAGGCGCACGCCGGTGCCGGTCACCGCGGCCATCGCCAGCCGCAGATTGGCCTCGCATTTGTCCAGGTCGACGATCAGCGCCGGCGTGTCGATTTCCTTGAGCAGATCGCCGGGCTGCGCCGGGATCCAGTCGGCCGGCACGGTGCGCCGGGGACGGAACTCCTTGAGCACACTGCCCTGGTCGGCAGCGGTCCAGTCGATTGCCATGTAAGCGCCTTAGCCTTTGCAAATGCCGATAGGAATCCTGCGGTGGCCCCGCAGCGGGTTTTGTATCCGACATTCGGGGGCAGCGCAAGTCGCGGTTTTGTTCCCGTGGCATCGGCAACACGGGCGCGCCCGCGTGCGGGAACATCCGCGGGAGCGCCCGCGGCGCCTACCGTAAAATCGCGACTTCCCATAAGGATGAGCCATGACCATCAAGAGTGACCGCTGGATCCGCCGCATGGCCGCCCAGGGCATGATCGAGCCGTTCGAAGCCGGCCAGGTGCGCACCGTGGCCGGCGAGCGCATCGTTTCCTACGGCACCTCGAGCTACGGCTACGACATCCGCTGCGCCGCCGAATTCAAGATCTTCACGAACATCAACAGCACGATCGTCGATCCGAAAGCCTTCGACCCGGCCTCGTTCGTCGATTTCCGCGGCGACGTCTGCATCATCCCGCCCAACTCGTTCGCGCTCGCGCGTACCGTCGAGTTCTTCCGCATCCCGCGCAGCGTGCTGACGATCTGCCTGGGCAAGAGCACCTATGCGCGCTGCGGGATCATCGTCAACGTGACGCCGCTGGAACCCGAATGGGAGGGCCACGTGACCCTCGAGTTCTCCAACACGACGCCGCTGCCGGCCAAGATCTACGCCAACGAAGGCTGCGCGCAGGTCATCTTCATCGAATCGGACGAGGTCTGCGAGACCTCCTACCGGGATCGCGGCGGCAAGTACCAGGGGCAGACGGGCGTGACCCTGCCTAAGACCTAGCCCTCACCCCCGCCCTCCCGCACGCGGGAGAGGGAGAATTCGCACCGTGGCAGCCTGCCCCCTCTCCCGCGTGCGGGAGAGGGCCGGGGTGAGGGCCCCCGCCATTGGTGTATCCTTCGCCCACGCTCGTGACCGCGACGTGGGAGAGTGTCAGGAGGCCGACCGTGGCGCATAGCGCCGCACGAGGCTTCCGGCCGCCGAAGGCGCAATGCCCGTAATCGCTCAGGTCCAAGAACCGCGCCGCGCGGGCGTCTCTGGAGAGACCGGACTTCGCGTCCGGCGCCGAAGGTGCAAGGGGTTGCCGGCCGCGCGCATGACGCCGCCGCGCCGCCCCTGAACTCTCAGGCAAAAGGACAGAGGGGCGACCATCGAAACCTCGATGCGCCGTCCCCGTTCCGGAATTGCCCGATGCTCAATCGCACCCCCCTGTATGACCTGCACCGTGCTGCCGGTGCGCGCATGGTCGATTTCGGCGGCTGGGAAATGCCGCTCAACTACGGCTCGCAGATCGAGGAGCACCACGCGGTGCGCCGCGCCTGCGGCATGTTCGACGTCTCGCACATGCGGGCCATCGACCTGAGCGGACCGGCCAGCCGCGATTTCCTGCGCCATCTGCTGGCCAATGACGTCGAGCGCCTGCCGCCGGGCAAGGCGCTCTACAGCTGCCTGCTGCGCCCCGATGGCGGGGTCATCGACGACCTGATCGCCTACCGGCTGGGTGCGCAAGCCGGCCTGGCCGCCACGCCGTACCGCCTGGTGGTCAACGCCGCGACGGCGCACCACGACCTCGCCTGGATGGAGCAGGTGCGCGCCGCCATGGCCGGCGGCGACGGCGTCGCCTTGCACCTGCGCGCCGACCTGGCGCTGATCGCGGTGCAGGGGCCCGAAGCGCGCACGCGCGTCGCCCGGGCGGCGCCGCAACTGGCTGCCGCGATCGGTCGCCTCGATGTCTTCTGCGCCGCTGCCGTCGGCGAGTGGTTCGTCGCGCGCACCGGCTACACCGGCGAGGATGGCTGCGAGATCGCGCTGCCGGCCGCACAGGCACCGACGCTCTGGCAGGCGCTGGCCGCGGCCGGCGTCGCGCCCTGCGGCCTGGGCGCGCGCGACACCCTGCGCCTCGAGGCCGGCATGAACCTCTACGGCAACGACATGGACGAGACGGTGTCGCCGCTCGAATCGGGCCTGGCATGGGCGGTCGACCTGCGCGCCCCGCGCGATTTCGTCGGCCGCGCGGCGCTCGAGCGCCAGCGCGCCGACGGCCCGCTGCGCCAGCTGCTGGGACTGAAGCTGCTCGGCCGCGGCGTGCTGCGCGCGCACCAGGCGGTGCAGGCAGCGCAGGGCGCCGGCGAGATCACCAGCGGCACCTTCTCGCCGACGATGGAATGCTCGATCGCGCTGGCGCGCCTGCCGGCCGGCGTCAAGGCCGGCGACGAGGTCGCCGTCCAGATGCGCGCCGGCCCGGCGCCGGCCCTGGTCTGCCGACTGCCTTTCGTCCGCCAGGGCAAGGTCCTGGCATGAAGCAAGCCCCGCTCGCGGCGGTCGCCGGCGGCATGCCGCGGCGCACGCCGGGCGTCTTTCATCCACCAGCACGGCACGGGAGATCAGCATGACGGTACCGGCACAATTGCGATACACCGAATCCCACGAATGGGTGCGCACCGAGGCCGACGGCAGCCTCCTGGTCGGCATCACCGATTTCGCGCAGGAGGCGCTCGGCGACCTCGTCTTCATCGAGTTGCCCGAGGTCGGCAAGGCCTACGCGGCGCGCCAGGTCATCGCCGTGGTCGAATCGGTCAAGGCGGCCTCCGACATCTACGCGCCGGTCGCCGGCACGGTGCTGGCGGTCAACGAGGCCCTGAAGGATGCGCCCGAAGGCCTGAACCAGGACGCGTTCGGCGCCTGGCTGTTTCGCCTGCAGCCGGCCGATCCTGCCGCAACCGGCGCACTGCTGGACGCGGCGGGCTACCAGAAGCAGATCGATTCCGAGAAATGATGGACGGCAGGCGCGCGATGACGGATCCGGTTGCGGTACAGGCGGCGGTCGAGGGCGGCGCGGCACGGCCGCTGGCCGAGCTCGAGGACAGCGGCGAGTTCATCGCCCGGCACATCGGCCCCGATGCGGGCGAGATCGCGGCGATGCTCGCCGAGCTGGGCCATGCCAGCCTCGAGGACATGGTCGCGGCGATCGTTCCGCCGTCGATCCGGCTGGCCGCGCCGCTCGCCCTGGCCGCGCCGATGAGCGAGGCCCAGGCGCTCGAACGCATCGCCGGCCTGGCCGCCGGCAACCAGGTGCTGCGCAGTTTCATCGGCATGGGCTACTACGGCACGCGCATGCCCGCCGTCATCGCGCGCAATGTCCTCGAGAACCCCGCCTGGTACACCGCGTACACGCCCTACCAGGCCGAGATCTCGCAGGGCCGTCTCGAGGCGATACTCAATTTCCAGACGCTGGTGGCCGATCTCACCGCCATGCCCATCGCCAACGCCTCGCTGCTCGACGAGGGCACGGCCGCCGCCGAGGCCATGATGCTGGCCCGCCGCTCGTCGCGCAGCGCCTCGGCGCGCTTCCTGGTGTCGCGCGACTGCCACCCCCAGACGATCGCGGTGGTGCGCACGCGTGCCGAGCCGCTGGGCATCGAGATCGCGGTCGTCGACGATCCGGCGTCGGCCGGCGAGGGCTTCGGCGCGCTGCTGCAGTATCCGGCCTCGACCGGCGAAGTGCACGATCTCTCGGCTGCGGTGCAGGCGCTGCGCGGCGCCGGCGCGGTGGTGGCGGTCGCCACCGACCTGCTGGCGCTCACGGTGCTCGCGCCGCCCGGCCGCTGGGGCGCCGACATCGTCATCGGCAGCGCGCAGCGCTTCGGCGTGCCGATGGGCTTCGGCGGGCCGCACGCCGGCTTCCTGGCATGCCGCGAGGAATTCAAGCGCAGCATGCCGGGCCGCCTGGTGGGCATCTCGGTCGACGCCCAGGGCAACCCGGCGCTGCGCCTGGCGCTGCAGACGCGCGAGCAGCATATCCGCCGCGAGAAGGCGACCTCCAACATCTGCACGGCGCAGGTGCTGCTGGCTGTCATCGCCGCGATGTACGCGATCTACCACGGGCCCGACGGGCTGCGCCGCATCGCGCAGCGCGTGCACCGCTACACCGCCGTGCTGGCCGCCGGCCTGCGCGGCGCCGGCTACGTGCTGGCCGAGGCCTACTTCGACACCCTGCGCATCCCCGTGGCCGACGCCGCCCGCGTGCACGCGGCCGCGCGCGCGCGCGGGTTCAACCTGCGCGACCTGGGATCGGCCGCGGTCGGCGTGTCGCTGGACGAGACGAGCACGCGCGCCGACGTCCAGGCCCTCTGGGAGCTGTTCGGCGTGGCCGCCGACGTCGACGCGCTGGAGCGCACGGCCGCCAACGCGCTGCCGGCCGCGTTGTGCCGCCCGCAGGACTTCCTGGCCCACCCGGTCTTCCACGCGCATCGCTCCGAGACGCAGATGCTGCGCTACCTGCGCGAGCTGGCCGACCGCGATCTCGCGCTCGACCGCAGCATGATCCCGCTGGGCTCGTGCACGATGAAGCTCAACGCCACCGCCGAGATGCTGCCCATCAGCTGGCCGCAGTTCAAGGACATCCATCCGTACGCGCCGGCGGAACAGACCGGCGGCTATCGTGCGCTCATCGACTCGCTCGAGCAGATGCTGGCCGCCTGCACCGGCTACGACCGGGTCAGCCTGCAGCCCAATTCGGGCGCGCAGGGCGAGTTCGCGGGCCTGCTCGCCATCCGCGCCTATCACCGCGCCAACGGCCAGGCCCAGCGCACGGTCTGCCTGATTCCCGAGAGCGCCCACGGCACCAATCCGGCCTCGGCCAGCCTGGCCGGCATGCAGGTGGTGGTGGTGCGCTGCGACGCCCAGGGCAACATCGACGTGGCCGACCTCGCCGCCAAGGCGCAGGAGCACGCCGAGCGGCTCGCCGCACTGATGGTCACCTATCCCTCGACGCACGGCGTCTTCGAGGAGGCGATCCGCGAGATCTGCGCCATCGTCCACCGCCACGGCGGGCAGGTCTACACCGACGGCGCGAACCTCAACGCGATGGTGGGCCTGGCACGGCCCGGCGACTTCGGCAGCGACGTCTCGCACCTGAACCTGCACAAGACCTTCTGCATCCCCCACGGCGGAGGCGGGCCCGGCATCGGCCCGGTGGCGGTGAAGGCGCACCTGGCCCCGTACCTGCCGGGGCGGCTGGGGGATGCCGGCGCGGTGGGCATGGTCAGCGCCGCCGACTTCGGGTCGGCGTCGATCCTGCCCATCCCGTGGATGTACCTCACGATGATGGGCGCGGCCGGCCTCACGCGCGCCACGCAGCTGGCGCTGCTCAACGCCAACTACCTGGCGCGGCGCCTGGCGCCGCACTATCCCGTGCTCTACACCGGGCGCAACGGCCACGTGGCGCACGAATGCATCCTGGACCTGCGCCCCTTGAAGGAGACCAGCGGCATCAGCGCCGAGGACGTGGCCAAGCGCCTGATGGACTACGGTTTCCACGCGCCCACGCTGTCGTTCCCGGTGCCGGGCACCTTGATGGTCGAACCGACCGAGTCGGAGTCGCGCGTCGAGCTCGACCGCTTCATCGACGCCATGGTGCGCATCCGCGCCGAGATCGCCGCCGTCGCCGAAGGCCGCTACGACCGCGACGACAATCCCCTGCGCAACGCGCCGCATACCGCCGCGATGATCGGCGCCGATCGCTGGGACCATGGCTATCCGCGCGAGCTCGCCGCATTCCCCACGCCGGGCCTGCGGCGGCGCAAGTACTGGCCGCCGGTGGCGCGCGTCGACAACGTGCACGGCGATCGCCACCTCGTGTGCTCCTGCCCGCCGCTGTCGGACTGGGACGAGACGCCGGCGGGCTAGCGCGTTAGCGTCTGCCGGCCTTGCGCTCGTGCCACAGCTGCAGCGCCAGGTAGCCGACGATCGCGAGATTGGCCAGCAGCACCGCCGCGCTCGCCACGGTCGGGTGGAAGACCAGGTGCTGCAGCTCGAAAGGCACGTAGAGCGCGCCCGACAGCGCCGCCAGCCACTGGCCCCAGATGCGCGCGTGCCAGAGGCCGTAGGCCTCGGAGAAGCGCACCGCCACGTAGGCCACTGCCAGCAGGGCCAGCATGCGGCGGTTCGAGTCCTCGACCAGGTCGGCATAGTGCAGCAGCAGCGCCGGGTAGTGGTCGCCGGGGCTCAGTCCGAAATGCCCTATGAGCGCCGCGGCCAGCTGGTGCAGGTCGTGGTGCAGCAGGCTGAAGAGTCCGAGCGTGGCGGCGATCGCCAGCACGCCCTTGAGGCCCTCGAAGACGGCGATCGAGCGCAGCGCGCGCCGGCTGCCGGCGGCGATTGCCGGGTGGTGGCCGGGCGCGGCGTGCGCGGGCGGGGTGGTGGGCCGCGTCATCGCGCCCGAGTGGGTTGGCTCACGCCCCGACTTTACTGCAGTTCGGGCCGGCTCCCGGCGCCGCGGCGGGCCGCCCGGCCCCTTTCTGTAAGCTACGCACCTTACGAGTCGGGGGCGAGACCTATGCAATACGTGTACACCATGCGGCGCGTCGGCAAGATCGTGCCGCCCAAGCGGCACATACTCAAGGACATATCGCTGTCGTTCTTTCCGGGCGCCAAGATCGGCGTCCTGGGCGTGAACGGCTCGGGCAAGTCGACGCTGCTCAAGATCATGGCCGGCGAGGATCCGAATTTCGAGGGCGAAGCCGTGCCGATGCCCAACATGAAGATCGGCTACCTGCCCCAGGAGCCGCAGCTCGATCCGGGCATGACGGTGCGCGAGGCCGTCGAGCAGGGCCTGGGCGATCTCATCGACGCGCGCGCCCGCCTCGAGGAGATCTACGCGGCCTACGCCGAGCCCGATGCCGATTTCGACAAGCTGGCCGCCGACCAGGCGCGCTACGAGGCGATCATCGCCGCCAGCGGCAGCGACGTCGAGCACCAGCTCGAGATCGCCGCCGATGCGCTGCGCCTGCCGGCCTGGGACGCGCGCATCGAGCGCCTGTCGGGCGGCGAGAAGCGCCGCGTGGCCTTGTGCCGGCTGCTGCTGTCCAAGCCCGACATGCTGCTGCTCGACGAGCCGACCAACCACCTGGACGCCGAGAGCGTGGAGTGGCTCGAGCAGTTCCTCCAGCGCTTCCCCGGCACCGTGGTCGGCATCACCCACGACCGCTACTTCCTCGACAATGCCTGCGCCTGGATACTGGAGCTCGATCGCGGCCACGGCATCCCCTGGGAAGGCAACTACAGCAGCTGGCTGGCGCAGAAGGAGCAGCGCCTGGCCGTCGAGTCGCGCCAGGAGGCCTCGCGGATCCGCAGCATCAAGCAGGAGCTCGAGTGGGTGCGCCAGAACCCGAAGGGGCGCCAGGCCAAGAGCAAGGCGCGGATGGCGCGCTTCGAGGAGCTCAACTCGCACGAATACCAGCAGCGCAACGAGACCCAGGAGATCTTCATTCCGGTGGCCGACCGCCTGGGCGCCGAGGTGTTCGAGTTCAAGGAGGTCAGCAAGGGCTTCGGCGACCGTCTGCTGATCGACAAGCTGTCGTTCCGCGTTCCGCCCGGCGCCATCGTCGGCATCATCGGACCCAACGGTGCGGGCAAGTCGACGCTGTTCCGCATGCTCACCGGGCAGGAGCAGCCCGACAGCGGCGAGGTCGTGCGAGGCGCGACGGTGAAGCTGGCCTACGTCGACCAGTCGCGCGACGCGCTCGCGGCCGGCAAGACGGTCTGGGAGGAGATCTCCGGCGGCGCCGACATACTCACCGTGGGCCGCTTCGAGATGCCGTCGCGGGCCTACCTCGGGCGCTTCAACTTCAAGGGCGCCGACCAGCAGAAGATCGTCGGCCAGCTGTCGGGCGGCGAGCGCGGCCGCCTGCACCTGGCCAAGACGCTGATCGAGGGCGGCAACGTGCTGCTGCTCGACGAGCCGTCCAACGACCTCGACGTCGAGACGCTGCGTGCGCTCGAGGACGCCTTGCTCGAGTTCGCCGGCAGCGTGCTCGTCATCTCGCACGACCGCTGGTTCCTCGACCGCATCGCCAGCCACATCCTGGCCTGCGAGGGCGACTCGCAATGGGTCTTCTTCGCCGGCAACTACCAGGAGTACGAGGAAGACAAGCGCAAGCGCCTGGGCGAGGACGGCGCCCGGCCGCACCGTCTGCGCTACAAGCCGCTGCGCTAGTTTTTGTGTGCGTCCGGCCGCCGGGCGCGCATATATCCTCGATCGTGGAGCGCCGATTCGCGGTAATCGCGGCGCTTATCGATCGATGCCCACCCTTACCTCGGCGACGGGCACGCGCTAGTCTCAGAGAGCCCGCATACCGGTCGATCGGACCGCAATTGGCCGCGGGCACATCTTGCGCCTTGCGCATGGGGAACTGGGACATGAAGCTTTCTTCACTTAAGTTCGGCGCCCGCCTGGGTGTCGGTTTCGGCGTCATCCTGCTGCTGATGGTGGCGATGGCCACCTTCGGCACCGTGCGCGTGTCGAGGATCCTCGACATCAACCACGAGATCGCCGACAAATCGCAGCGCTACAACCTGGCGACGCAGTGGGTCGGCGATACGCGTCTCAATCTCACTCGCGCGCTGGCGATCGCCAAGTCGGGCAACCTGCCGGCGCTGGCGGCCTACCTCAAGCCGCAGATGGCCGAGACCAGCAAGCAGATCGCGGAGCGCCAGAAGGCCCTGCAGGACAGCGTGGTCGACGAGGCCGACAAGGAACGCATGGCGGCGATCGGCGAGCGGCGCACGGCCTACATGGCGGTGCGCGACGCCGTGTTCGCCCAGCTGCAGTCCGGCGACATGAGCGGCGCCACCGCGCGCATCGACTCCGAGATGATCCCCGCCTCCGAGGCCTACCTCGATGCGATCGGGGCGCTGGAGAAGAACCTCGAGGCCGACCTGCAGCAGGCCAATCCGCTGCTCGAGCAGAACGCGCGCGCCACCCGCACCTGGCTGATCGTCCTCACCCTGGCCGCGCTGGCCGCCGGCGGCCTGATATCGCTGGTGATCACCCGTTCGATCACCGTGCCGATGGAACGCGCGATCGAGACCGCGCAGCACGTCGCCGCCGGCGACCTGTCGCGGACCCTGCGGACCAATCCGGGCGCCGACGAGATCGCCCAGCTCGAGAACGCGCTCGCCGGCATGCAGGAGCGCCTGCGCGAGGTGATCAGCCGCATCCGCGCCGCCACCGAGGAAGTGACGACCGCCTCGGGCGAGATCGCCTCCGGGGGCCAGGACCTGTCGATGCGTTCCGAGCAGGCCGCCAGCAACCTGGAGCAGACGGCCGCGTCGATGGAGCAGCTCACCAGCAGCACCAAGCAGACGGCGGCGACCGCGCATCGCGCCAAGGACCTGGCCGGCAACGCCTCGGCGGTGGCCGAGCGCGGCGGCATCGCCGTGGCCCAGGTGGTCGCCACGATGGAAGCGATCAACGCGGCCAGCCGCAAGATCGTCGACATCATCGGCGTGATCGACGGCATCGCGTTCCAGACCAACATACTGGCGCTCAACGCGGCGGTCGAATCGGCCCGTGCCGGCGAGCAGGGCCGGGGCTTTGCCGTGGTTGCCGCGGAGGTCCGGGCGCTGGCGCAGCGCAGCGCCACGGCGGCGCGCGAGATCAAGGCGCTGATCGGCGACTCGGTCAGCAAGGTCGCCTCGGGCAGCCAGCAGGTAAAGGATGCGGGCGACACGATGGACGAGATCGTCGCCAACGTGCAGAGCGTCTCGACCATGATCAGCGAGATCAGCGTGGCCACGCTCGAACAGCAGGGCGGCATCGACCAGATCAACAGCGCAGTCACCCACCTCGACCAGATGACGCAGCAGAACGCCGCCCTGGTGGAGCAAAGCGCTGCGGCCGCCGAGAGCCTGCAGGAACAGGCCGTGACCCTGGCCGACGTCGTGCGCCAGTTCCGCCTGACGCCGCAGACCGTGCATTGATTCCCTCACCCCAGCCCTCTCCCGCACGCGGGAGAGGGAGCCGATCACCCTCTCCCTCCGGAAGAGGGAGTCGTTCACCCTCTCCCTCCGGGAGAGGGCCGGGGTGAGGGCCCCCTACATCCCCGCCAGCGCCATCCCCCCGAACACCAGCCCGCCGATCGCCACCAGCCCGACGCCGTAGAGCAGCCAGGTCTTGCGCGACAGCAGGGCGATGGCCGACAGGGCGATCGCGATCTGCATCGCGGTCGCGCCCAGCGCCCAGCGGTGATGCTGGTGCATCTCCTCGTCGCTGCGCTTGTCCCACTCGTCGACCTGCTGCTCGAGCGCGTCGGCGCCGGTCTTGATGTCGGTCTGTTCCTTCTTGTAGCGCTCGGCCTCGGACTTGAAGTTCTCGATGGCCTCGGGCCGCGTCGACATCGACGCGCCGAACTCGGCCAGGTTGCGCTTGACGCCCTTGGCCTGGTAGTAGCTCCACTGGTCGTTGGCCTTGGTCTTGGTGATCGCGGCGGTGTTCTTGTAGAGCTGCGCCTTGGCCTGCGTGTCGCCGCCCTGGAACCCCATCACGGCGCCCAGCGTGGCGAGGACCGCCGACAGCACCGCTATGCGGCCGGGCAGCGAATCGCCGCCGCCATGCTCGGCGGCGTGCTCGACGGCGTGATCGTGCGCGCCATGGACGTGGAACTCATCACCGGACATCGGTTTCTCCTCCAGAAAGTGCCGGGACTGCGGGCGTCCCGGGGTTCGCCGCCTCGTAATGGACGACGTCAAAAGCAAAAGGCCGTTGCGCCGTGGCCGCGAAATGCTCGCGGGAGCGCTCGCGCCAGCGTCCCGCCTCCAGCGCGGGAAACACCGCATCGCCCTCGAAATCGGCGTCTATCTCGGTGAGATGGATGCCGGCGAGCGGCAGCGCCAGCGCCTGGGCGTAGATCTCGCCGCCGCCGATGACGTAGGCCTCGCCGCCGCCGCAGCGGGCGAGCGCGTCGGCCAGGCTGGTGGCGGCCTCGGCGCCGGCGGCGTGCCAGTGCGGATCGCGGGTGACGACGATGTTGCGCCGGCCCGGCAGCGCCCGCCCGATCGAATCCCAGGTCTTGCGGCCCATGACGATGCAATGGCCCAGCGTGGTGCGCTTGAAATGCGCCAGGTCCTCGGGCAGGTGCCAGGGCATCGCCCCGCGCCGGCCGATGACGCCGTTGCGGGCGCGCGCGACGATCAGTTGGACGCGGACCACGGCATCAGACCGCAACCGGCGCCTTGATATGCGGGTGCGCCTGGTAGTCGAGGATCTCGAAATCGTCGTAGCGGTACTCGAACAACGACGCCGGACGCCGCGCGATGCGCAGGCGCGGATACGCGAAGGGTTCGCGCGCGAGCTGCTCGCGCACCTGCTCGAAATGGTTGCGGTAGATGTGGCAGTCGCCGCCGGTCCAGACGAAGTCGCCCGGCGCCAGGTCGCATTGCTGCGCCACCATGTGGGTGAGCAGCGCGTAGCTGGCGATGTTGAAGGGCACGCCCAGGAAGATGTCGCAGCTGCGCTGGTACAGCTGGCAGCTCAGGCGGCCTTCGGCCACGTAGAACTGGAACAGCAGGTGGCACGGCGGCAGGCGCATGCGCGCCAGGTCGGCGACGTTCCAGGCCGACACGATCAGGCGGCGCGAGTCCGGATTGGCGCGGATCTGCTCGAGCACCTGGCTGATCTGGTCGATGTGGCCGCCGTCGGGCGTGGGCCAGGAGCGCCATTGCACGCCGTACACCGGTCCGAGTTCGCCCTGGGCGTCGGCCCATTCGTCCCAGATGGTGACGCCGTTCTGGCGCAGGTAGGCGACATTGCCCGAGCCCTGCAGGAACCACAGCAGCTCGTGGATGATGGAGCGCAGGTGCAGCTTCTTGGTCGTGACCAGCGGGAAGCCGGCGGCCAGGTCGAAGCGGATCTGGTGGCCGAACACCGAGCGCGTGCCCGTGCCGGTGCGGTCGTCCTTGTCGACGCCGTGCTCGAGCACATGGCGCATGAAGTCTTCGTATTGGCGCATCGGGATCGCGATGGGGCGGCGCGGCGGCTGTCCGGAAGCCGGCCGCAGGCGCGCCGGATGATCAGGGAAGCGCCAGTATAGCGACGCCCGCCGCGGCCCTAGGCGGTGAACTGCAGCGCCGCCAGCCGCGCGTACAGGCCGCCCTGGGCCAGCAGCTCGGCGTGCCGCCCCTGGCCGACGATGACGCCCTGCTCGAGCACGAAGATGCGGTCGGCGCGCTGCACGGTCGCCAGGCGGTGGGCGATGACGATGGTGGTGCGGCCGCGCATCGCCACGTCCAGGGCCAGTTGGACCGCGCGTTCGCTCTCGGCATCCAGGCTGCTGGTGGCCTCGTCGAGCAGCAGCAGCGGCGCGTCCTTGAGGATGGCGCGGGCGATGGCCAGGCGCTGGCGCTGGCCGCCGGACAGGCGCAGGCCGCGTTCACCCACCAGCGTCTCGTAGCGCTCCGGCAGCCGTTCGATGAACTCGTCCACGTGCGCCGCGCGCGCGGCCGCGAGGATCTCGTCGGTGGTGGCGCTGTTGCGGCCATAGCGGATGTTCTCCAGCACGGTCCCCGAGAAGATCACCGGTTCCTGCGGCACCAGCGCGATATGCGCGCGCAGGTCCTCGAGGCGCAGGTCGCGGATCGGGATGCCGTCGAGCAGGATCTGGCCGCTGCCGATGTCGTAGAAGCGCTGCAGCAACTGGAACACCGTGGTCTTGCCGGCGCCCGACGGGCCGACCAGGGCGACGGTCTGGCCCGCTTCGATGGCCAGCGTGAGCTCGCGCAGCACGGGGCTGGCGGGGCGCGACGGGTAGCTGAAGCTCACGGCGACCAGGTCCACCGAGAGCGCGCGTTGCGCCGTGCGCCCCGGCAGCCTGCGGGCGCCGGGCGGGTCGGCGATGTCGGACTGCACGGCGAGCAGTTCCATCAGCCGCTCGGTGGCGCCGGCCGCGCGCAGCAGGTCGCCCCAGACCTCGGCGAGCACGCCCACGCTGGAGGCCACCAGCATGATGTACAGCGAGGTCTGGCTGAGCTCGCCGGCGCTGATCCGGCCGGCCAGCACGCCCGCCACGCCGCCGTGCAGGCCGTAGAGCAGCGAACCGAAGACGCCGATGATGATGAAGGCGGTGAAGGCGGCGCGCGTGGCGATGCGCCGCACCGAGGTGGCGAAGGCGGTCTCGTTGGCCCGCGAGAAGCGCGCCGCCTCGGCCGGCTCCTGGGTATAGCTCTGCACCACCGACACGGCGTTGAGCACCTCGCCGGCGATGCCGCTGGTGTCGGCGATCCGGTCCTGGCTGGCGCGCGACAGCCGGCGCACGCGTCCGCCGATCCACAGCGCCGGCGCCACCACCAGGGCGATGATGCCCACCACGGTGAGCATCAGCAGCGGATTGCTGGCGATCAGCAGCGCGATGGCCCCCAGGCACATGACGAGGCTGCGCAGACCCATCGAGATGCTCGAGCCGACGGCGTTCTGGATGACGGTGGTGTCGGTAGTGAGGCGCGACAGGATCTCGCCGGTCTTGAGCGATTCGAAGAAGCGCGGGCTCTGGCGCAGCACGTGCACGTAGACCGCCTGGCGCAGGTCGGTGGTGACGCGCTCGCCGATCCAGCTTACGGTGTAGTAGCGCGCCGCGGTGAACAGCCCCAGCAGCACGGCCACGCCGAACAGGTCGAGGAAGTAGCCGTGTATCGCCACCATGCGCGCACCGAGGTCCACCGTCGCCGGTTGCGCCAGGCCACGGTCGACCAGCAGGCGCACCGCCGCGGGCAATCCCAGCGTGGCGCCGGCCGACAGGAGCAGGAACACCAGCGCCAGCAGCACCTGGCGTCGATAGGGGCGCACGAACGGCAGCAGCGCCCCCAGCGGTCCGATCTTCGAGGCGCGCGGCCGGCTCGGCGGCTCGCTCACCGCGTCCTCCGCGCCGGGTGCCGCAGCCGGTCGCGCGCCACTAGGCGAGCGCCGCACGGACCAGGCCGATCGCCGCCTGGATCATCAGCAGGATGATCGCGAAGAACGAGATGCCGAAGCCCAGGCTGCGCTTGGCCGGGTCCTTGAGGTAGGCCAGCGCATACAGGATGCGGCCGGCGATCCACAGCGCGCCGGCCACCGGGATCAGGTAGCCGCTGCCCCAGCGCGCCGCCAGCCACAGCGCCGGCAGGAAGACGATTGCGCTCTCGATGGTGTTCATCTGCACGCGGTAGGCGCGCTCGAACAGCGGGTCGCCGGTAACCGCCGGCGCCTTGACGTTGCATTTCTTGCGGTAGTGCCCGACGATGCAGGCGACCCAGATCAGCACGACCAGGGACAGCAGGGTGATGATCGCGGGCCAGAGTTGCAATTCCATGAGGTGCTCCGTTCGGGTTCGGTGGGGACTGTCGTGCGGCAATTGCGCGGGAGGCAGGGCGGGTGCGCCGGCTAGCGATCCTACGGCACGCGCCCCGGCCGGCGGCCTCAGCCGGCGCCGTCGGCCGGCGGGGCGATGTCGCCCAGGCGGATGATGCGGTCGACGCTGCGCACCGTATCGGGCCGGTGGCTGACGATGACGATGGCCAGGCCGAGCTTGCGCAGCCGCTCGCTGATCTCCTGCTCGCGCGCCAGGTCGAGCTGGTCGAAGGCCTCGTCGAGGAACAGCACCTGGGGCTTGCGGTACAGCGCGCGCGCCAGCAGCACCCGCTGCTTCTGCCCGCCCGACAGCGCCACGCCCAGGCTGCCGACGATGGTGTTGTACTGCATCGGCATGGCCATGATGTCGGCGTCGATGCCGGCGACCGTTGCCGCCGCGCGCACCAGCTGCGGCTGGTGCTTGGGGTCGAAGAAGCTGATGTTGTCCTCTATCGACCCGACGAACAGCGGATCGTCCTGCATGACCACGCCCAGGCGCGAGCGGTAGGCGGCCACGTCCCAGTCGCGGATGTCGCGGCCGTTGGCTTCCAGGCTGCCCTCGGTGCGGTCGAGCAGCCCGATCAGCACCTTGACCATCGTCGTCTTGCCGGCGCCCGACGGGCCGACGATCGCCACCATCTCGCCGGGGCGCACCGTGAAATCGGCGTTGCGGAACGCGAACCCCTCGACGCCGTAGGCGAAGCCCAGGCCGCGCGCACTGATGCCCAGCGGCCCCTCGGGCGCCGGCGCGCTGGGCGGGCGCAGCTGCTCGACGGGCGACAGCGCGATGTCGGCGATCCGCTCGGCGTGCAGGTCGAGCATGCGGAACTCGATGATCTTGCCGACGAGGTTGTTCACCCGGGTGAGGAACAGCAG
>Ga0181528_10000557_pt1 | contig 26085 bp, 10 predicted proteins | sample PEATcosm2014_Bin_47_FD_119742 | JGI IMG/M metagenome (GOLD analysis project Ga0181528, IMG submission 119742) | Peatland microbial communities from MTU Mesocosm Facility, Houghton, MI, USA - PEATcosm2014_Bin10_10_metaG | ecosystem: Environmental > Terrestrial > Soil > Wetlands > Peat | place...
ACCGCTGGGGGATGTGGGCCGGGCTTACGCGAATTTTCAGCCCGACCTTCACAATGAACATCACATCGGGCTTTCAGCTTTGGCACGAAACCTCCGACAACCAGTCCTTCGGATTCGACCCAGCCACCCAGCTCGGGCTTCCGGCGTATGTCACGCAAAATGACCCCTTGTTCCCGGCTGTCAATATTGGCGGTGGGTTCTCACCGCTGGGTCCAGGTTCAAATGATCAGCAAGCTGTTACCAACCATGGACCAGTCGGCACAGTGGCTGCCGACTTCATCAAAACCCACGGAAAGAATACGCTGAGCTTCGGCTTCATGGGAGTAGAGCAGGTCTTCAGCCAACACAACTACTACCAGGACTCCCTTACCTTCGACGGAAATTTCACGACCGGGCCGAATCCCTTGCAGGGGTCGGGCGTCAACACCGGGAACGGAGTCGCGGAACTGCTGCTCGGCGCGTTGGACGGAGCAAGCGTCGGAACCAGCTACAACCCCTATGAATCCAATCATCTTCTGGGAGAGTACGTGCAAGACGATTGGAAGGCGGCCCATAACCTCACCTTGAACCTCGGCATCCGCTATGAAGTCCAAACTCCGTACACGTTGCGGCATAACGAAGGTTCCACCTTCGACCCAACCGCATTGAATCCACTCAGCTATTCAGCAGGCAGGCCGTTGCTCGGAGCGCTTCAGTTCCTCGGAGCCGGCAACCGGAATATCTACAACACGAACTACCACAACATCGCGCCTCGCATCGGCTTTTCCTATCAGCCGATCCCCAAGGCAGTTATCCACGGCGGATACGGAATCTTCTATCCCGAGTCGGTTACCAGTTCCGGCTCAGTGGATGCGGATGGTTTTGCCGCTACAACCAACGCCAATGCAAGCTTGAATGGCGGCGTCACTCCCAATCCGAATATCAGCACCAGCAATCCCTGGGGTGGCCAATACGCGCAGATTACCGGCAACGCCAACGGCTCGTTTCAACAAGACGGCAATGGCGTTGGCGGTGTCTTTAGGAACCGCCCATCCCCTTATGTTCAGCAATGGCTACTGGGTGTACAGTACGCTTTAACCCCGAACGATTCACTCGATGTCAACTACATCGGCAACCGCGGTGTGCGCATGGTTGGAGGCATGAATTACAACCAGTTGAATCCGCAGTTCCTGTCTATGGGGTCCACGTACCTCAGCGGGACGGCGAGCGTCAATCCATTGGCGGCCTCGCTGCAAACCCTGGAGAAGAGCGGAACAATTGCTGCCAGCTCTTGCAATCTCGATAGCTCGACGGCCCTGCAAAACTACCAACTGCTCCTGGCTTATCCGCAGTATTGCGGCGTAGGCCAGACCGATGCGCCCGTCGGTCAGTCGCTCTACAACAGCCTGCAGGTCACCTACAACCACCGCATCAGCAAGGGACTCACGGCGCTGGTCTCTTACACCTATTCCAAATTCCTTGACAACGTCGAGGGCAACAACTCCTGGTCGTATAACGGACCGTCGAACTGGGGCGCAACCGCCAACTACTTCAACCTGGCAGCCGAAAAGAGTGTGGACGCGGGCGATATTCCGCAGGCGCTGGTTGCCAGCTACGTTTATCAACTGCCGATTGGCCGCGGCAAGTCGGTCGCCTCGAATATAAACCGGGTCACCGACGCGGTGGTTGGCGGCTGGGAAGTTTCAGGAATCGCAACCTTCAGGGGTGGTATTCCAATCGGCGTCCTCGGAAACGATTGGAACTCCTATGGCGGAGATCCCAGACCGGATGTCGTTGGGAATCCGAAACTCTCCCATCGCACGCTCAGCGAATGGTTCAACACCGGAGCCTTCGCCTATGCACCTTACGGCAGCTTCGGCACAGCTCCTCGGTACTTCTCAAACCTTCGCGGACCCCATTATCAAAACTGGGACACCGCTTTGGAAAAGAACTGGACCATCCGAGAGACAATGAGAGCCCAGTTCCGCTTTGAGACCTTCAACTCCTTCAACCATCCCAACTTCTATTCGCCGGGAGCTGGGAATACGAATTATCCGGGCTGCGATCCGAACACGAATTCGGCCTGCACGCCTGGTTTCGGAGAGATCACAACTGCGTTCCCCGGCAGAAAGGTCCAGTTCGCCGGCAAGTTCTACTGGTAACCCTTCGGTGATTAAACACTTCAATTCGATCTTGCTGATCACCCTGGCCCTGCTGACCGTGCCCGTTATCGGGCTTGGTCAGCAGGCGCAGTTCTCACAGCTTGAATCGCTTGTGGCCGCGGCGCAGCAAGCTCAGGCCGGCAACGACTACACGAAAGCTGCAAATGAATACAAGCAGGCAGTAAGGATCGAGCCGAATATGCCGGAGTTATGGGCCAATCTTGGACTGATGCAGCAGCAGGCTGGAGAGATTCCTGCGGCTATCCAAAGCTTTCAGCAAGCCAACCATCTTAATCCTGCACTCTATGTTCCCAATTTATTTCTCGGTATCGATTTCGCGCGTACCGGCAAAGCGCCGCAGGCGATTCCCTTTTTGACCAAGGCGGAAAAGCTCAACAAGACCGATCCGCAAGCGCCACTCGCGCTCGGGCGTGCATATTTTGCAGCGGGCAAGTTCTCCGCGGCAGCTCACGAATTTGCGCAGGCCGCTACGCTTGACCCAAAGCTGGGCGCCGCCTGGTATGCCCAGGGGGTCGCCCTGCTCAACCAAGTGGAGACGAACGCTCGCACCATGTCCATCGAAAACAAAAGCTCGCCCTTCGCCGGCGCGCTTTATGCCGAGTCGCTGGAAAAGCAGGCCAGATTCGGCGAGGCCGCAACAGTTTACCGAAGCTTGCTTGCTTCGCAAGTTCAACCTCCCTGCGTCCACTCGGCATTGGGTTTTTCGCTTCTCAGGCATCGCGACTCTGCGGGCGCGGCAACTGAGTTTGCGGCCGAGCGCGCGGCGCATCCGGAGTGCAGCCTGGCGCTTCTCGGCCAGGCTCGCAGGGCCATTGACGGCGGAGACAATCAGCAGGCCCTCAATCTACTACAGCAGTTGTGGGCGCGTGATCGCGGCTTCTTCGTCTCCAACGCTCCCATGCTGCTCGACGGAGTTTCTTCAGATGCAACCGCTGCCGTCGCCGCGTACCTCGAGCAGCAAGGCACAGCGGTTCCAGATGATTTGCGCAACGCTCTCCTCGCAGCGCTCAACGGCAGCGGACAGACCCCGGACAGTAGCCGCGAATCCGGCGCGCCGCCCGCGCAGGAAGCAAGCGCAGTCAGCCGCAAAACAGCGGAACAATTCTATGCCGCGGGAGAATTCACGCAGTGCGCACAGCAGCTCAATTCCACTGTCGCCGCGGGCAGCGCGGACAGACTCAAGCTGCTTGCCGCCTGCGCGTATTTTGCCGGGGACAATCAGCTCGCCTCGCGCGCGGCATCCACGCTTGAAGCATTGCAGCCGCATTCGCCCGAAGCGCTCTATTGGTCGATTCAAGCCAACGAGCGCCTTGCGCTCGAATCTCTTACCCGCTTCCAGCAACTGGAATCTGGCTCGTCCAGAAGCCATATTCTTCTCGGCGACATCTTCGCCAAGTTAGAGCGATTCGACGACGCGGAGGCCGAGTACAACAAAGCGCTTGACCTGACTCCCAATGACCCGGCCGCGATGTTTGGCCTCGCCTCGGCCTACATGAGCAACAACAACATCGATAAAGCCCTGGAGACCGCGAGCTTGGCTGTGAAGCGCAGCTCTCAAGACCCGGAGCTGAACCTGGTAATGGCCGACGCTCTGATAGCCAAGGACAGGTTCGCTGAGGCCGAGCCGTTCCTCAACAAAAGCCTGAGCGTGAGACCACAATTGCTCGGTCACGTTCACTCCCTTCTCGGCAAAGTCTACGCAGAGGCTGGCCGAACCAGCGATGCGATCAACCAGCTGAAGATGGCCGAATCCAGCGATGACGATGGCTCGATTCACTATCTGCTGGCACGGCTCTACCGTCAGACCGGCGACATCAAAGACGCGTCCGCCGCGCTCGAACAAGTGAAGGCGATCAAGGAACAGCGGCGCAAGCTGGGCGTGAAGCTGGTTGAAGATCCGGATCTTTCTTCGCTTGAATCTCCGCCCGGTGGTTCTTCCACGCAATAGCCGCGCCACGGCAGCGTCCCTCATTACAGGCCCAGCACAGAGATCATTTCATTCCATCATTTTTTTAGGAGCCATCATGCGTCTTAAGCACGCGTCGTATAAAAAACTCTTCACTGCTTTCGTCACTCTTCTGCTGGCTGTCGAATCTCGAACAGCCTGGGCTCATTTAAGTCCTTCACCAGCGGAGCAGAATCGTTCTGCGCGCCCGGCAGCCGTGACCGAGTTGCCGAATGGGATTGATGTGCAGAGCGCCGATCTGCGCCTCAGGATCGTTGCCTTGCGCGACGATGTCCTGCGCGTAACCATGGCCCACGAAAACACCTTGCCGGAAGATGCTTCCTGGGCTGTGCTTGCATCCGCCCGCTCCAGCCATGTGCCGGTCGTCATCGATAGCAGCAGCGACCGTATCGGCTTCCACACGCACGCGTTGATCGTCGAGGTTGACAGCAACTCTCTCCAGATCAACGTCCGCGATTCAGCGGGAAATCTGCTTGAGAGTGATGCCCGGCCCATTCGCTTTGACGGCGATGCCTTTCGCATCTACAAATCAATGCCGCTGGACGAGCATTATTTCGGCCTCGGCGACAAGACCGGACCGCTGGACCGGCGCAACCAGGCCTTCACGCTTTGGAATACCGACGCCTATCGTTTCCAGGAATCTACCGATCCACTCTATAAGAGCATTCCGTACTTTATGACTTATCGCGCCGGGCGCGCGATGGGCGTACTGCTCGACAATACCTGGCGCACAAGCTTCGACTTCGGCAAGGAGCTGCCCGATGCCTACTCCTTCGGCGCAGTTGCCGGGCCGGTGGATTATTACCTCTTCTATGGACCGTCTCCAAAGCAGGTTGTCGAAAGCTATGCATGGCTTACGGGAACTCCGCCGCTTCCGCCGCTCTGGGCCTTCGGTTTTCAACAATCGCGCTTCAGCTATATGTCGCAAGCCCGCGTGCTGGAGGTGGCGAATCGCTTCCGCGCAGACTCAATTCCAGCTGACGCGATTTATCTCGACATCGATTTTCAAAACAAGAACCGGCCTTTCACCGTCGACACAACAGCCTTCCCCGATCTTCCCGGAATGGTCGCTCATCTCAAGGCGGAAAACTTCCACGTTGTGGCAATTACCGATCTTCATATCGCAAATCTCCCCAGCCAAAACTACGCGCCCTATGACAGTGGTATCGCAGACGATCACTTCGTCAAGAATCCCGACGGCACGGTTTACACCGGCAAAGTCTGGCCTGGCCCCAGCGTTTTTCCTGACTTTACTCGCCAACAGACGCGCGCATGGTGGGGCGCGCTTTACCGCGGCTTCCGCGCCGACGGCATCGAAGGTTTCTGGAATGACATGAATGAGCCGTCGGTCTTCGATTCGCCCACGCTCACGATGCCGCTCAATGTCGTTCATCGCATCGACGAGCCGGGATTCAAAGCGCGGACTGCGGCCCATGCTGAAATCCACGATGTCTATGGCATGGAGAACTCCCGCGCCACTTATGACGGCCTGCGCGCGCTAGCACCTGATAGCCGCCCGTTTGTCCTCACCCGCGCAAGCTATGCCGGAGGGCAGCGCTACGCAGCTACCTGGACCGGAGACAACAGCAGCAGTTGGAATCATCTCCGCCTCGCAACGCCGATGCTCGAGAACCTCGGTCTCAGCGGATTCGCATACAGTGGTGCGGACGTTGGCGGCTATGCAGGATCTCCAACACCGGAGCTGCTGACCAAATGGATTGAACTGGGCACGTTTCAGCCGATTGATCGCGATCATACCGAGAAGGGCACAGCCGATCAGGAGCCGTGGGCGGGAGGCCCAGAGCAGGAGGCCATCCGTCGCCGCTTCATTGAGGCGCGTTATCAACTCATGCCCTATCTCTACACGCTTGCTGAAGAGGCTTCGCGCACCGGGCTTCCCATGCTGCGGCCTTTGTTCCTAGAATTCCCAGACGCCGCCGCCGATCGCCATCCTATCGACACAGACACAGCAGCCGCCGGCGAGTTTCTTCTTGGCGCAAATCTGCTCATCGCGCCTTCACCGTATCCCGACGAAACGGATGCTTACTCGGTCGAGCTTCCTTCTTCCGGCTGGTACAACTATTGGACCGGAGAAAAGGTGCTTATCGATTCACGCTCCGCCTCCGATTCAGCTGCTGACGCGATTGCAGGCCGGAATGCGCCTGTAACAACTCGCGTTACGCCTGTGCTGGACCAACTGCCCGTCTTCGTGCGCGCCGGATCGATCCTGCCCATCGCGCCCGTGGTGCAAAGCACCAACCAGACCCCTCAGGGACCTCTCACACTGCGTATCTTTACCGGAGATTCGTGTGCGGGCGAGCTGTACCTCGATGATGGCAAGAGCTTCGCTTATCAGCACGGAGATTTTCTGAAGATGAAGTTCGGTTGTGAGAGGACCGCGGGCGGCCTGCATCTGACTCTTGGTCCGCATATCGGCTCTTATCCCGCATGGTGGAAAGAGATTCACGCTGAGATCTATGGCCTGACGCCAACCCGGGGAAAGGTCTTTGTTCAAGGCCGGGAGATTCCAGCCCATTTGGACCGTGAAATGCTGAAGATTGATTTCGTGGTCGTTGACAGTGGCCAAGGTCTGGAAGTCGAGGTGAGATAGAAGGGCGCTCCAGAGTGGTATTCTCGTCCATTGCGCCCATTCGAAGTCCAGCTCAACAGAAAGGTGGACGTAACTGTGATCGCATTTACCGGTATTGCATTTTCTGAACTTCAGTAGTGCGAAAGCACACGCTCAGGTGGATTTTTTATCAAGAAAAATCCACCTTGCACGGGTGTAAAAAGTCTACGCATACTCCGAAAATGCTCCAGATATTACCGTAAGAATCTTTGCAACTTTTACTTGCCGCGGTTTGAATCCGTTTGATATGTAGCTTTTCGATTTCCACAGATCAATAAACGAGGTAATCCCCATGGCCTTACCCTTGAGAGCGCATAGCAAGACGCGCCTTTCTGCGCTGTCGCCACACATCATACCGTCGTTTCCATTCCTCAGCGAAATTACCGCGGAAGTGACACAGATCACTCACTCCACATCGGCGACACGCCGCAACGGAATCACTTTCCACTCCCTGAAGAACCTGATGCTGTGCCTTCTGCTGCTCGCGCTAGCGGGGCTTTTTACCTCTGCGCACGCGCAGACGGTCGGCGCTCCGGTTCCGTTTACCGAATTCAATGCCGCGACCAGTTCCGAGGTACAGACCAACGGAACCGTCATCGGTCCAAATTATTACTTTGGCACACTGGCTTCTGAAGCAACCGGTCGAAAAGCTGTGGTGCTCACCGGACAGGGAAATTACGTCTCGTTTACGCTGACTGCTCCGGCAAATGCAATCACCGTACACTACGCGATCCCCGATGCCCCGGCCGGCGGCGGCATAACCGAACCTCTCAGTCTGTATGCCGGCGGCAACTTCGTCACCTCACTTTCGCTCACTTCAGCCTATAGCTGGCTCTATGGCTCCTACACGTTCAGCAAAACACCCAGCCTGGGAATGCCCGGCACACTGGCCCCGCACGATTTCTACAACGACGTAAGGTATATCTTCCCGTCCACACTGCCCGAGGGCACGGTCGTTAAGCTACAGGTTGACACCGGCGACAACGCTCCCTGGTACATCATCAACACCGCCGATTTCGAGGTAGCGCCGGCAGCCATCGCGCAGCCGGCGGGCGCGATCAACGTAACGCAAGCCCCCTACAGCGCCGACAATACCGGGGTCAACGATTCCACCACGGCGCTGCAGAATGCAATCAATGCGGCTGAAAACGCGACGGCGCCCGGAACGGTTTATCTTCCGGCAGGCACCTACAAAATCAGCAATCCGCTCAGCGTGAACAACGTCACTATTGAAGGCGCGGGCGAGTGGTACACGGTGGTTACCGGAAGTGAAGTCGAGTTCGCAGGAAACATTGCACCGGCCAGCACCAACGTGAATATTTCCAACCTCGCCATCTTTGGCAACGTTGCTGTGCGCAACGACGGCGACGGCACGGTGAACGGCTTCAATGGCGGCTTCAGCAATTCGACAATCTCCAACATCTGGATTCAGAACACCAAGGTGGGCGCGTGGATCGTAGGTCCGGCAACGAATCTCACCTTCAACAACATGCGCATCATGGATCTGAAGGCGGACGGAATCAACTTCAACGCCGCCAGTGGCCCCATGTCCGGCCTCACCATCGAAAACTCGTTCTTCCGCAACACCCAGGACGATGGCATGGCCATGTGGGCAGAGAATGCCTCGGAGGCTGGCATTACCCTCAACCAGAACACAGTCATATCTCCCGGACTGGCCAACAACGTAGCCATTTACGGTCCCGCGAACCCCACCATCACCAACAACCTGCTCGAAGATCCGGTCACCAGAGGCAGTTGTATCCATGACGGCACGCGCTTCGGAACTTCCGCGACTCTGGGCACAGTCACCATCCAAAACAATCAATTGGAGCGTTGCGGGCAGTACGACCCTGGATTCTACTTTGGTATCGGCGCAATTTGGTTCTGGCCTCTGGATGCCAACATGTCCTCGGCGGTGAATCTGTCCGGCAACACCATCCAGAACAGCCCGTATTCCGCGTACATGTTCCTGGGTCCGAGCGACACCACCGATGTCAGCATCGACGGCGACACGGTGACCAATGTTGGAACCTATGTTGTCCACGCGCAGGGTCCTGGTTCGGCCTCCTTTACCGACGTGACAGCCAGCGGTGTAACCGATGGAGGCTATCTCAATCTGGGCGGCGACTCAGGATTCACAGTGAGCACCAGCGGCGACACCGGCTGGTCTGCTTCTCCCGCTGCCTCAGCCATTCCAAACGGCAATCCTCTCTGGGTCTATCCAGACATCGTCACCTTCCAGACCAGCCAGGGGTCGGCGCTCACTGAAGAGGTCGCGGTTATCAATGCGGCTTATCAGGCAACAACGCTGGGCGCGATCTCCACCAGCAGCGGCTTCACGCAGACCAACAACTGCGGCGCCTCGCTTGTGGCGGCCGAGTTTGGCGGCGCAAGCGAGCCGGGGTATTGCATCGTCAACGTAACCTTCAACGGAGCTGGATCGGGCATCACCTCGGGTACGCTGACAATTCCCAACAGCGCCGGCAATACGGTAAACGTGCTGTTGGTTGGCAGCACAGGAGGGAACACCACCATCACGCCGCCTGCGTTGAGTCCGACCAGTCTCTCCTTCGGGTATCTGCTCGTTGGTCAGAGCGCTCCGGCGCAATCCGTGACCCTCACCAATCCAGCCGGCTCCGCCCCACTCACCATTGGCTCGATTGAGACCAGCACCGGCTTCACTGAAACCAACACCTGCGGCAGTTCGCTCGCGGGCGGCGCTTCGTGTACTATCTCCGTGACCTTTGCTCCTGCGTCGGCTGGTACATTCTCCGGCAGCCTGGCAATCGCCACCAGCGCCAGCAGCACCCCGCTGGGCGTATCGCTCTCCGGCACCGCTTACACAACCACAACCAACCTGGCCCTCGGCGCAACGGCATCCGCCAGCAGCACCGAATCGGGTTTTCCCGCCTCCAACGCCAACGATGGCAACACCAGCACCTATTGGGAGAGCCTGGATGGCGCTGGCTATCCTCAAACCCTCACATTGAACTTTGGACAGGTGCTGCCTCTGGGATCGGTAACGCTCACCCTGCCTCCCTTGGCCGTCTGGAGTACCCGTACGCAGACGTTCTCGGTGCAGGCCTCGAACAACGGCACAACCTGGACCACTCTTGTTCCTTCCGCAAGTTATACCTTCAACCCCTCGGCTACGCCTTCCAACACGGTGAGCTTCAATCTGCCTGCCGGAACCAGCTATCAGTACCTGCAACTCTCCTTCACGGCCAATACCGGATGGACCGCCGCGCAGATCTCCGAGTTCGAAGTCTTCCCAGGAACCACGAGCATCCCAACCGCGGCGACGCCCACCTTCAGCCCCGCTGCCGGCACTTACACCAGCGCGCAGTCGGTAACCTTCAACGACAGCACCACGGGAGCGAAGATCTACTACACCACCAACGGAACGACTCCGACCACCGCCTCGACGCTCTACTCCGCGCCGATTCCGGTGAGCGCAACTGAAACCCTCGAAGCTATCGCCGTGGCATCCGGCTATAACAACAGCTCCGTGGCAACTGCGGCGTATACGATCACCGCATCACCCGAAGCCCCATTCGGCGGCACACCTGCCGCCATCCCCGGCACAATCAAGGCCGAGAACTACGACACCGGCGGCCAAGGTATCGGCTACAACGTGCTGTCCGTCAATGGAACCGATAACAGCTACCGCAGCGACGGCGTCAATCTTGAGACGACCACGGCCACCGGCGGCGGCAACGACCTCGGCTGGGCCAAGGCCGGGCAGTGGTTCAAATACACCGTCAACGTGACCACAGCAGGAACCTACACGGTCACCTTCACCGTGGCCTCGAACGACGGCGCGACCGACGCCTTCCACATTTCCAACTCCTCAGGAACCAACCTGAGCGGCTCGGTCAACGTTCCCAACACCGGCGGCTGGGAGACCTGGAAGACTGTAACAGCTACTGTTACGCTGCCTGCGGGCCAGCAAGTACTGACCCTCAGCGAAGACAACCCCGAGTGGAATATCTACTCGGCCGCGTTCGCGCTGGAGACCGAAGCCCCCTTCGGCGGCACAGCTGCCGCCATCCCCGGCACAATCAAGGCCGAGAACTACGACACCGGCGGCCAAGGTATCGGCTACAGCGTACTGTCCGTCAATGGAACCGATAACAGCTACCGCAGCGACGGCGTCAATCTTGAGACGACCACGGCCACCGGCGGCGGCAACGATCTGGGCTGGGCCAAGGCCGGCCAGTGGTTCAAATACACCGTCAACGTGGCCACGGCAGGAACCTACACGGTCACCTTCACCGTAGCCTCGAACGACGGCGCAACCGACGCCTTCCACATTTCCAACTCCTCGGGAACCAACCTGACCGGCTCAGTCAACGTTCCCAACACCGGCGGCTGGGAGACCTGGAAGACCGTAACAGCCACTGTTACACTGCCGGCAGGCAAGCAAACCCTCACCCTCAGCGAAGACAACCCCGAGTGGAATATCTACTCGATAACATTCGCAGAGTAATAACGCAATTCTGCGAATTTCACTGTTGAGTTGCGCGGAGCGGAACGTTGACGGCCAGGGATAGGGTAGAAGAAGACACAATGGGCAAGCTGATTGTCGAGGTTGTGATTCTTCTACCCGCCTGAACCCGACAGAAAGCAGTTGGCCGTTTCGCGCAACATGATGGTATAAGTGGCGCATTTTTGCGGTACGCGAGCTTCCCGTAGCTTGGGACCTTGTGGGTGTAGACCATGGAGCCGGTACTCTCTAGTGTAGTGCGTCACACAGATAGTCGTTTATTCCGTGCAGCCTGAGCGCGAGTGACTTTTTCGAGGATGTCGTTTGCCTTGACGGTCCAGATGAATTGCTTCGGGTTGTGATTGTGGCGGTCGATGTAGTCTCCGATGAGTTGTTCCGGATCCTTGAAGACGCCGCGCCGTATGCGGTTCTCGGTCAGGTCGCGAAAGAAGCGCTCGATCATGTTCAGCCATGAGGCCGAAGTGTCGGCAGGCCGGGCTGGGTGCGGTCCAGCGCCTGAATCTGACTCTTCTCGTCGACCGGCAGGACAAGCGCGTGCTCGGGCGGGTTGAGATAGAGACCGACAACGTCCTCCAACTTGGCGGCGAAATCCGGATCGTTGCTGACCTTGAAACTTTAAACACGATGCGGCTTGAGGCCGTGAGCGTGCAAGATGCGCCGCACGCTGGCTTCGCTGATGCCTGTCACACGAGCCATGCTGCGCGTGGACCAATGGGTGGAGTTGGCCGGAGTGCTTTGGGTAGTTTTACCAACCACGGCATCGACCATGGAGGCGGACAAACCACATTCTCGGATCTGTAGCAATTGAAAACGCGCTTCGGTTATTTGGCGGGGGCAGCGATCTTTACAACAGGGCTTGAGGGGCCGACTTTTCCGTCGGGAGAGATGTACGCTAAGCGATATCCAACCTCACCCGAAGAAGGCGCCTTATTATCCGTGGCGTTATCGGCTGCCATTGGGCCAGCGATGCGGACCCATCCGTTGACTGCTTGCTCCTGGCGCTCAACAATCAGGCTAAGTCCGGCGGGTGGCATCTGGAATTGCAGAGCAAAGTGCGGATACGGATCGGCTAGGTATTTCACAGTGGGCGCTGGCGGCGCCGCCAACAGCGGCGATCCGACACGGATGGCAACTGGCCGCGTAGGATCGCTGCGATTGCCGTTCTTCCCCACAGCGACAAGCCGGTACCAGTATCGTTCGCCGGGACTCACATATTGATCAGTAAACTGGCGCGAATCTCCGGGGAGCGGATCGCCAATCACGACGCCAATATCCCCCTCGCGTCCGGAGCGCAACACCAAAAACTGAGCAGACCGCTCCATAGGCGAGGCAGGAAGGAATTCGAGCTTCGACTTGCCGTCCGCGCCGCTCGATGCGGTGATTGAAGGCGGCTCCGGTATCGAGCGATCCGCGACCACAACTTGCACCGAGTTGCTGGCCGTTCCCTCGGCGTTATCGAAGGCAACGGCAACAATGCGATACTCCATCTTCACATCCGAGGTGAGGCCGAGCAGATCGTCATAGAGTGGTTCCGGCGTCACGCGAGCATTCAGCCGAACCCACTGTTCGCCGCTGGCTGTTCCTGTGACCACGCGACGTTCAACAAAGTAACCGGCCACGGGAAAGACCACTGGCTTCCACGTCAGGCGGATGCGGGTTTGACCGGCGTCTGCCGTGAGTCCCTCCACCTTCGGAGGGACTCCTGGATTCTTGGCCTGCACGGCGCTGGCGCTCGAAGGCTCTCCCAGGTCTCCGCGCGAGTTTACCGCGCGCACGCGATAGTAGTAGGTCGTGCCGCCTTGAACCGTGTCATCTTCGTATTGCGCTGTCGCCGGGGCCAGAGCCTGTGCGAAAAGAGCCTCATAGGGGCCATCGGAGAGAAATGCGCGCTCCACCAGATACCCGGCAAGATTGGGCTTTTGCTCCGCTGGCCAGCTCACAACGATCTTGCCCGCATCTGCTTTTGCCGTCACCGGCTGCGGCGGTTCCAGCGCATGAAAATCAGGGAAGAAGATACGAATCGATGTGGGAGCGCTACGGCGGCCAAAGGCATCTACGCTGAAGACGCGATAGGTCAGCATCTCGTTCGGTGGAGCGTTGCGGTCGAGCAGCAGGGGAATCTTCGCGTCCCAGCGTACCCCGGGAATGATGGGCTTGGCGCTGACCGCCGCATTCGTCTGGCCTCCGCCGTCGCGTTCGACGGCATAGGCAATTGCCGGCAGTTGCCGGTTTTCCGCCGGCGGCGACCAGAAAAGTGAGACCCCGCGTTCATCCGATTTGATCTGAACTCCATCGGGCGCGGGCGGCAACGGGGTCGCGGCATTTCCATCGATTGCCGAACTCGTCAGTTGCACTCCGGTTGGCCTTCCGGCAGAATCAAGCCCTTCGACTTTGTAGCTGCGGCTGCCTGGGGCAACTTTGTCCAGCGTCCAGTAAATGCCCAGCGCGCGCGCATAGGCCGTATCGGTCAAAGCGCGCAGTCCGATGATATTGAATAGCTGCTTATGTTGCTGTGTCGCGGAGGGCTTGGCCAACACCTCGGGCAGGCGGCGGATGGCATCCGCATCCTCAACAGAGAGCGATTGCAAAGCTGTTGGATCGGCGATGCCGATGTGGGGCGCGAGTATTTGCCCGCTGGAATCGGAAAGTTTCCAGCCACCGGTTGGCCACCGAGAAGGTGGAGGAAACCACAAAAGCGATATCTGCCCCTTTCCATCGGAGGCCGCAAAGATGGCGCCGGGAGCTTCTTGGGCAGCACCGCTCCGAGCAGCAGCCAGTAAAAGCGCGGTCAACAGTAGTAACGATATTCTTATGCGACTTATCATCTCTTTGCCATCCAGATATTACATGTGTACCGAGAATGAGACCGAACCCAGCGGCCAGGGCAGGCCGATGCTTGCGCTGGCATTCATTTCCAAAGGCAAAGCCTCGGCGTGAATCTGCGCGGAAACACCGGCGGAAATACAGACACTATCTACGCAGACACCTCCCGAGACGCTTGCTGAAAGGTCGCCGGAGATATGTGGCTGGGGCGTAACGGCCAAGCCTAAATCCACATCGCCGCGAACATAGGCCGACGCCACCGAGTCGTCGCCGATGTCGAGATTGATGCTTTCTCCGCCGCCGATCGCCAAGCCGGCGTCAGAGAGCATCAGATACATATTCGCGTTTGAGTCCAGAAGCTGCCCGCTGATGCGCGGACCCTGCTGCTTGCCGGCATCAATGTGCCACGGCCCACTGGGACCGAAATGAAGATCAACCGCCGCATTGCTGGCGCTGTTGCCCATATCCACGGAGGCAATGCCGTCCAGAAGATTCATGTGTCCCCAAAGGCGCGCGTCGAAGTTTCCGCCCGCATACTGCAAATACCCTTGGAAGTCGCCGTTGCCGCTGTCCGCCATCTTCAACAGCCACGCATGAAAATCCAGGCGCGCGCCTGAATCCTGCCCGCCCGCTTTGATCACCAGATCGCCGTCGAGCGTATACGTAAACTGGTCCGGCATTCCCACGCGAATCCCCGCCATGAAGAGAAATGAATTATCCATGACCGGCTGTTCTGCCATCAGGGATCCGGTGTTTTCAAAGGCGCTGATGGGAAAGTTATGACCGATTCCGCCTTGCACGCGATACAGATTCATCACTGGGGGGACAGAGATCAACGGCAGTCCCGTTGGTCCCAGCGCATAACTGATGCGTGTCAGCCAGTAATCGTGTCCTCCTCGATAGCCCAGGCGAAATTCACCGGTAATCGGCGGTCCGCCTAACTCGGAGAGATCGACAGAGCCGGAGATTTCAGTCCCGCCATTCCCGCCTGATCCGCCTGAGCCAGGGTAGACGGGATGAATTTTGGCGTCGGCGCTTGGCTGACCGGACGGATAAGGAACGTCGATGGTGAAGGGCGCGAACGCTGGGCCGGTTGTTGTGTAATTCGTTCCACTGTTATTGATCGAGTAGTTCACCTGAGACGTCGCTGCCGGCATAACTTCGGATAGGTGAACGCTGGTATTGAACAAGGCCGCCAAAACCTGCGAGCCTGAGGAAGGCGCAGTCAAATGGACCGAGCCAAGATCGACTGGCGTCTGGCCCAGGTGCGAGCTTCCTCCCAAAGAGAGATCCAGCGATGGAGCGCGCTGCATGAAGTAGCCTCGGCCATCCATGCCAAAGTTGAACAAATGAGTAAATGAGGCAAAGAGCGTGCCTCCCGCGGAGAAGTTGAACGTGGTGTTTGCCTGCGCCACCCAGCCTAGATTCTGTTGCTCAATGAATTGGATATTCTGCGCGGTAAAGCTGAAATTGCCGAAGGTCTTGGTTACAGACTGAGGGTTGTTGAAGGTAAGCGCAAAGCCGGACTGTTTGCCTCCTCCGGATTGCAACGTGGCCGAGCCTTTCAGGTGAGTGTCGAGCCAAGGGACATAGATATCCACGCCGTTATATTGCGCGTTGAAGGTCCTGTTGAAGGCCGTCGCATTGATAGAAGCAAAACTGACTGTGCCGGCGCCGAGGTGAGCGGTGAAGGGGCCGGTGGTAAGGCTCCCGCAAAGCCCGTCGCCCACCACGCCCCAATCGGTGACGACGGGTTGCAGAGAAGCGCCGGAGACCAAATCCATCGTATAGGGAGTAATGGCCAGGCTCTTGAAGCGCACCCCGACCCAATCGGCTGGCGTGGCAGGGCTCCCGCAAAGCATCCCTGCGGCGTCGCCGTCGTGATGGCTTAGATCCAGCCGCACCGAGTTCGATTGCATGGTAAACGCGCTCCAGCCAATCAGGGTTTTGGGGAGCGTGAGTCCATCCTTGATCCAGTCGCCGCTGGCATGAAGTTTAGCACTCACTCCATTCCACGAAACCGGCAGCTCACCGGGTTGTCGCAGCGTGTCGTCGCTAAGCGTGAGATTCAGGGTTGCGTCGAGTTCCCCGCCCGCCTTCTGTGCCGTGATCTGCTGGATGCTACCCTGCAATCCCGGAACGCTTGCGGACAGCGTCAGATTCGGAGAAACATTGATGCTGCCCGTTTGTACATGCAGCCCATCGGGCACGATCCAGTTATCGATCTTCACGGCGACAGGCGGATACTCGTCGTAGCCTTCACTGCTGGAGTTGGCTAGATGAAGGATCAGATTGCCCGTTCCGTTATAAGTTGCGCCTTGCTGGGTAACATGATTCTGCAAACCCGAGATTTCGAATTCATCTCCGTTGTTGGCGGGAAAGAGAAACTTGCAGGGCTTTTTGGGATCGGAGGCGACGACCTCGTAGAGCTTTGCGTTGGACGCAACATGCTGATCCGGGATCGAGCCGGCGAATTGGAGGACCGCCTGTTGCAGAGGGCCGTTGACATATTGCACCGCGCCAAGTCCAGAGGCGCTCTGATTGGAAGACGAAAGTAGGCCAACCTTCAGCGGCGGCAGGTTGCTTCCCGCTGGCGAGGCCAGAGTCTTCAGCAGCGATTGCGCCTCGTCGGCGCTGGGTCCGGCGGGCATTTTGTTGCCGCTGCTTCCTGCTGCTCCGGCGGATGGTGTCAGCCCAATCGGCATCAATGAGCCAAGCGCTTTGTCTACCGCATTCGAGAGATTGGGCATCGTCGGCTGAGGCAATACATCGGCCGCAACAGTCACGCTGTGATTGCCCAATGGTTGAACCTGCAACCCTGGCGAATCGATAGGTTTGCTTGTGGAGAGAATGATCGGTGGCTCGGGAATCGGAATCGGAATCACGATTCCACCGAATTGTACGGTTGTATATCCCTGCCGTGTCAGGTTCTTGCGAGCCGTCGAAGGAGGCAGCGCCAGCGTCTGCTGCGACTGGACACCATCGACCGTCCAGGTCACGCGGACCTGTCCGGTTCCGTAGTACTGGAGCGAAGTATTCGCGTCGATGCCATCGTCGCAGGTGCTGCAAATCGCCACCGGACTCTGCGCCGCCGGCGTGGACCCTGGAATATGACGGCGGTCAAGCTCCGGCGACTTCTTCAACTCCGGTGTGGAATTGGTTTGTTCGACGGAAGGATGAAGCTCCTTCGGCGGATTCTGTTTTCCAGACAAATTCCCTTCGGGAAAATGACTCAGCACCGGAGTCTTTATCGCGGAAATGTCGTACGCGCCAAAGTCCGGATCGGAGATGCCCATCAGATGCAGCGGTCCATCCGCCGCCAGGTCCTCAACAGGAACGATGTTCACCGGTTGGCAAACAAGCATGAAGGCATCGCTGGCCGCCTGCGATGCGGAAACGCTGCCACTGCCCGGCGACAGAAGCTGCTGAAAACTGGATTGCACTCCAGCTACAGTCAGACCACTGTGGTTCACTGTTCCCTGCGAGGTCATCTTCGAGAGCAGCGCTGCCTGTAGGAACGGCGTCGTTGGGCCATCCACGCTCGATGAGACTGAAGCGACGCTCGTATGCTGCAAGTCCTCGTTCGATAGCTGGTAGACACGGATCGTGAAACTGCCAGTGCTCTGGTAAGCATGCTGCATCGGGCCTGTGGAGTTCGTCGGCAGTGCAAGCTGCTGGCTTGGATCCCAGTTGGTCAGTTGGGACGACACGGGCGGAGCGGTCAGCGGCGCCACCGTTCCATCGCCCCAGACCACAAATACGTTGCTGAATTGCACCTGCGTAACATCTTTGATCAAACATTCATTGCCGCAGTTCGCTCCCGCAGGAACCGCGGTCTGCGGCGTGTAATCGGGCTGGTACGGAGAACGGGAGAGATCGATTGTGCCCGTCAACGTCCACTTATCGCCGACGTAGTTATTGGGATCGGTACTGGTGCCCACACTGTTTTTTGAAAGATTCTCAGCGGTCAGGTTCCCAGTGGTCACTCCGGTGCCGCTGCATCCAAGTCCGGTGGGCGGCAGCGGAGCCTTCAGGGGCCACCGGTCGGATAGCTCAACCTGCAGATCGACAGTGCCGCTGGCGTTCTGCGCATTGTCCGCGTTTTGCAATGCGGTCTGGTTTTTTATCGGAACCGCGCCGCCTGTCTGCTTAGCCTGCGCCGGCGTTGTTACGCCATTCTTGTTATAGGTGTGAAATCCTGCCACCTCCCATTGCAGATCGCCCTGACTAAGCTGCCCGTTCAACTGGTCGGGAAGCGCAGTTCCATTGGCGTTGCCGCCGGACGGCGGACTCTGCTGCGCAGGCGCTTGCTTGCCGAATCCTCCCAATTGCCCGATGCCGAAGACCATTCGCCGCGTCGGCTCCAGTACCGTTTTCAGGAACGCTGGGTCAGGCCGGTAGTAGGTTGGAACCACACTGATGAAGCCGCCCGGCGCGCCCAGGGCCATGGTTCGAACTCCCGTGATCTTCTGCGTCGCCAGCAGGGTTTTGCCATCTTTGGCGTAAACGCGCAACTCGTAGTAGTCGGCCAAGCCGGGATTCTGCTCATGCCATTTGAAAACCGAGTTATCGTCCAGCAGAGGGACTGTATAAGTTATGTATTGATCGCTTTGCGTTCCGGTGCCGAGCGGTGCGTCCAGATGAATCACGCCCTCGACAAATTTCTGAATCGCAATCGGCGGAATCTTCAGCATCGCCGGAGGGCCGGACTGTTTCTGGGCAAGCACGTTCAACATGCCCTTGCCAATGACAGGCTGTCCGCCGGGCTGGTTGTTCACAGCAGAAAGCCGGATCGGGTTGCCGGGTGGTTGCAGATTGATGTCGCGGCCGCCGGGGAGCGCGGACGGCAGCGCATTCACCGACACATGCATCTCCGTACTGTTGATATATCGAGTTGGGCCGTTCGCAAAAATCGCCGCGGGAACTCCCGCTCCCACCGTAAACTTCACCTGTGTGCCGGGGACAAAATTCGTGCCTTCCAGCGTAAGGTCTACATTCTGGCTGCCCGCGGCAATCTGATTGGGAATCACGCGGAGAATCTGCATGGGCGGCGCATGAGCGGTACTCGCGCTGGAGACCACTGTAAAAGTATTCGTCGCCGTCAGCCTTTGCTTATTGCCGACAATTAAAACTACGCCACGCGCGCTGAGAGAGGCATTGGGGGCAATGACCACCTGCGCCTGAATCTGGTTGGCGTTCGTTACAGTGGCGGATTGCACAGTAATGCCGCTGTTGGGCGTGAACTGTGCCGACGCGGGCGCGGTGAAGTTTGCGCCGGTAAACGTGATCGCTACCGTTGTGCCCTGCGCGCCGAGAACCGGAGTGAATTCTCGTAGCGCGGGCGTCAGCGACGGCGCAGAACCGCAGGCCGTCGCGGCCATTCCCGGCGGGCAATTATTCTGCGCTCCAGCGGTAATCGTGAAGAGCGTGGAGACATGCAGGTTACGATCCGCGTCCAGAAGAATGACCTGGCGGCTGCCCGGCTGGGCACTCGCGGCAACTTGCACTTGCGCGGTGATCTGCATGGAAGAAACCGCTCGCACGCTGCTCACGGTAATTCCCTGCGAGGGAGAAAACATCAGATTCAGAGAGCGCGGAACGAAGTTTGCTCCGGTGAATGTAAGCGTGACGGTAGAACCTGCCGTTGCCTGCGTGGGACTGAAGGCGATGAAGGTCGGCGGAGCCAACTGCGCCTTGCCGTTGCCGCAAAACAACATTGTCGGCAAGAGCGCCAGAAGCGCGCCGCGTGCGCGGAGATTCAACTTGGGTGCCTGCTGTTTCATCGCCGTCTCCTCAGAACGTGTGCTTATGTCCCCAGGTAACAGTCCACAGAATCATCAACTGCGTTGTGTTCTGATCAAGCCCTGCAACGGTATCGTGATTCTGGTTGTAACTTCCCTGTGCGGAGAAGGTGCTGAATTTCCAGGCGCCGGGAAGGGTCCAGGAAACTCTCCCGCCGTATTGTCCAGTCAGCGTATTACTGCTCAGTGTGCCGTTGGCCAGCTTTGTCTGGCCTTTGGTCACCGTAACCAGCGGAGAGATCTGCAGCGTGGGCTTCTTCCAGGAAAAAGCCGGCTGAACATAAACGGTATAGTCGCTTGTTGTTCCCACCGTCTGTCCGTCCGCGGCAACCCAATTGGCATTCACCTGCGCATTCAATTGGAAGAACCCCTTCGTGGCTAGGTTGACGCCGGTGTTCACTGAAGAAGTAATCGTGTCCGCGCTGGGCGTAAGGTTGTTGCGGCTCCAGTCCCGCGTCCCGCCTGCGGTCATCGACACGGCGCCGATCTGGCGGCTCAGGTTAATACTGCCGGAGATATCCCGCAAGTCCTGCGCGCCGGTCTGATCGGGGGGCTGTCCTTGCAGGGCGGCGGGGACCGTTCCGGTTCCGGTCAGCGACTGACGCGACTCCACGGTCAGGTTGGTTTTCACGCCCAGCGCTTTACTCCAGCTTTCGTCAAAGCTGTTCATGTGCAACTCGTCGCTGGTGGTGGGGTGAATATTGTTATCCAGAAAGGTATAGGTCAGCCCGAAGTTTCCGGCACGGGTGGCATCGGTAATGGATGCATCCACGCCGCGCAGATTCGGCTGGCTTGACTGCGTCAGGCTAGGATTTGCCGGATTGCCGAAGTTGGCGCTCTCCTCGCGGTAAGCGACATTGGCATTCATCTTGCCGGCCTGCCCTGAGATGCCCGACCGCCAGGCGCGGCCAAACTCGCGCTTCGACGTCGGGTCAGAGGTGTTGGCATTGTCGTAGCTGATTGCGTACTCGGAAGACCACAACCATTGCTTCTTGAGATGCACATTGAGCAATGCGCCCATCACATCGCCTGCAGAGGTTGTGGCAATCGGATTGGGAAGAATGATCGGGTTGCCCTGCGAATCGTAGCTGACCGTCGTCGGAGCTCCCGTATCCTGCGCGCTCAGCCACATCAGCCGAAACTGCGCCCACTGCGGCAGAGGCGCCTGGTAACTGGCGCCCATGATCTGCTGATGAAAGTTGATCCCCGAGCCTCCGCCAAGCGCTGTGTCGTCGGTATTCACAAAGTATCCCAGTGTGCCCACGAGTGACTTCAGAGTCAACTCTGCCCCTTGTCGAGGCGTCGCGGCAGTTACAAACTGCGCGTCGCTAAACAGAACCGGGGTTACGATCCCGAAACGCAGCTTTGCTTCCCATTGCTCCTGCTTGTAACCGGCCTGCAGCACGTAGTCGTTGACCAGCCCTTTGCTGGTGCGCTGTACCTCGGGATTCAAGACAGAATTCAGCGCGCCGCTGCCGTTGGCATCCACATGCCATGGACCCTTTTGGTAGGTCATGTGCTCGGCTGCCGATAGAACATTCGTGTCCGGTGGATTTGATCCGGAGGCCCACTGCGTGTTCATCCCAATCTGGCCGTCAAGCGAAGGCCGCGCGGTGTTTTGCGCCGCTGCTGTTGCAGCATGATGCGCGCCTGCGGCGGTCGATGCCTTTGGCATTTGTCCTGCGGTTGCGACAGGAGCAGCCTCGGCGTCCGTGCCCGGCTCCAAAGTAGACGGCGTTGGCGTCGCGGAGGGAACAGGCGCGGCCGGTGCCAGAACGGTGAACTTCCATGTCGTGGCGTCATTGCCCACGGTGAGATTTACATCGTGCTCTCCGCCCGCCAGTGCAAGCGGGGGCGTAAAAGCAACCTTGGCCTCAGTAACCTGCGCCAATGTCGTAATGTCAATGTCATCCACCATCAGGCTCACATCGGACGGATTGACCGGTGCCTGAAAACTCACCGAAATCGACGGCTGCAACTGGCTCGTGCTGCTGCCGGGAGCAGGTGTCTGGCCGGTTATCTCGCTCGACAAATCAGGCAAGCCGGGCAACACGGGGAGTGTTCCCAATGAGGCCAATAGCACCGGTGCTTCTCGCCGTTTCAACTGCGCCTGCGGACCCGCCTGCGCTACAAAACTCTGCACCGGACCGGAGAAAAGCAGTTGCCCGGTTGGCGCGATTGCATCCACCTGCCAGTAATAAGTCAACCCAGCGAGTAGCTTCCCATTCACCGCGCGCAGGTCCAACTTAGAATCCTTGGTAAGATACTGGCGAATAATCTGCGCACCGGCAAAGTCGCTGCTGATGGTTACAAAGTAGTAACCGGTTGTCTGCGTAGGCTTCCATGCCAGCAGCGTATGGCCGGCTGGTGTGTGCGATGGAAGCGCACTTGCCGCACTCAAGCCGCCTTCGGCAGCTCGGTAAAGAGCGCGCAGAGGCAATGGCTTGCGCGATACGCCATTGGAATCGATCGTGCGCACTGTCCAATAGATCTTTCCCTCCGGTAAATCCCTCCACACGGATGCTGGAATATCCCAGCGATTATCTACCACGTCAAACCATCTGCCGACCGTGCTCAGATACGGCTGACTGGAAAAGCCAACCTGATACTTCTCCGCGCCAGGAACTGGAGACCACAAAAGCGATGGAGGATCGGTCGCGCCAAAGCCTCGGCCATACTCCGGAAAAATCATCTGCTCCAACTGCCAGCCGCCTGGATTGATCACCACAGTAACCGGCGCGCTCGCCACCTGATTAGGCCGGATCATCCTCAACTGCAGCCTGTGCGCGCCCAGAAACGCGGTCGGCAGCGATTGACGCGTACGAATCGTCGTGCTCGTTCCGCCCACTATGGTCGCGGAGAACTCCTCGACTACATTGCCATCCCACACCCATTCGCCAATCACGGTTCCGGTTCCTGACCCGGCCAGAATGGCGTCGGCATCCAGTTCCTGGCCCTGCATCACGACGGTTCCGTCCCGAGGATGCAACAGACCCATATTCAAAATCGTGAGCGGAGCTCCCAGAGAACTCCCCGGCTGTACGCGCATTGGCTGCGAGCTTCCGGAAGCGAACGTGTTCGTTCCTCCGGCAGTGCTCGTCCCGTCTGCATTGAGCACATCGATCGCGCGCAATCCGGTGGCGGCCGTGGGACTGATATTGAGACTCGCGGTCATCAGTCCGGAGTTGACCAGGGTTACGCTGGCTACGGTCACATCCGTAGCTGGTATTCGTCCTGTGGATGCGCTGAGCAGCGCCAACGGCGGGGAAATCACTACCGTCGCTCCTGCGCGAAAGTTCGATCCCACCAGCGTCATGCGTATCTGGCTTGCCCCTTGCACGGGGAACTCAGGCGATGCGCTGGTCAAGGACGGAGGGGCCGCGGGCGCAGCCACTGTAAGCACCACGGCATTCGAAGTTAGCCGGCCGCCGCCAGCGGGAAGATTGGAGACTGTAACCGGAAGCGAACCCGCTGAAGCTACCAGGGAGGCCGGCGCCGTTGCCGTTAACTGCGTGGCGCTGGTGGACGACGGCGTCAGCGTATTTCCATTGACATTAATCAGGGATGCTTTGATGAAGTTGCTGCCCGTTACAGTCAGATTGAAGGCGGGACTGCCCGCAATCACCGTGCTGGGGCTAATGCCGGTAATCGCCGGTGTCTGGGCAAGCGCTTGCTGGCTGATTCCAATTGAAACGGCTAGGAACGCCAGCACAATCCATCTGTGCGCAAAAAGAGCAATCCGATTCCTGAAGCCGATTGCGGCCTCAAACCAGGACCGAAAAAGCATGCAATGACTCCCATAATTTCGCGTTGCATTTCGTTGCGACGAGTTGTCTAGAGGAAATCGGGGAACCAGGAAACCATGCAGCGGTATATAGTTTTCGCGCTCACGGGGAAACTGCGTCTTCCTGAGATTTCCTTGCGACCGGCCTAATTTCTTCTTATTAAACAAACAAAATGAACAGGTTGGCAAGCAAAAAGTGTGTAAATCTTCGATATGCGAACCTGATTCTTTAGCGCAAAATCGAAACCATTAATTAGATTTATATATCCTAAAGCCCGCTATCTGCAGCCCAGGTCTTCTGGGAATGCTTATTTCTGATCGAACAGACGAGGCCAATCAGCGCGGAGTCGCCGTCAACCGCGTCGCGCTGGAGAGGATGCAGGGCTGAACTCTTCGGCCTCGCTTGATCGATTCCTTCAGGCAATTGCCTTGCCTATACGAGTCGTTGTTCGTGCCAGCTCTGCGCTTGTTGTAGTAAAAATAGTTTGCTGGTTCAGTTCAGCCCAAATCTTGTTGAGGGTCTCAAATCCGTTCAAGGAATCAACTGCGATTTGTAATAGGAACCAACGGCTCGGGACACTTGAACAAGACTGGCAGAGGAGAGTTTATGCTGACCCGTCGGGATCTCATGTTGCCTTGATCGCTGCAACTTCATCGTTAGCGGCCTTTGCCGTTGCCGGTCACGTCTCCGTGTTGTCTTCCACGGCCTTTGACTGGAACGCCCTTACTCCCAAAGCAACGGATGTAGGCTCGGTGCGCTCCATTACACGTTCTCCAACAGCCACACTGGACGAACTGGAGATCCACGTCACCACGCTCGATCCGGGCAAGTCGCCGCATCCGCCGCATCGCCATCCCAACGAGGAGTTGGTGATTGTACGCCAGGGAACAGTCGAGGTGCTGATCGACGGCGCATGGAAGCGTATCGGGCCGGGTTCGGTGGCCTTTTTTGCCTCCAACCAATTGCACGGCCTGCGCAATGTCGGCAACGAGCCGGCGGTTTATCATGTCATCAACTGGCGTACTGCCGCGACCCCGGTGGACAGTTCAACCCACTGATCACCTAAGAGGGTGCGCAAGTCCGCCTTGGTTGAAGGGATGAACAATCAGAATGAATCGCACGTCCGTAGACCGCAGAGACTTTCTTCGTACCTTGAGCGTGGCGGGGGTGGCCGTCGCCTTGCCCACAGCCGCATTGGGAGCGTTTGCAGGCGAAGGGCAGGTCGCCCATGAGATCGCCTCGCCCACGCCGGACGGGTCGCCAGTGGCAAAGCCCCGGCACTCCATCAAATTTGCCGTGATTGGCCTGGACCACGCGCATATCTATGGGATCACGGCCGCGGTGATTCGCGGAGGCGGCGTACTGGTCGCCTTCCACAGCACGCTGCCCGCGGCCATCGCCGCCTTCAGCAAGCTCTACCCCAATGCCCGCCTTGCCGGCAGCGAGGACGAGATCCTCAACGACCCGGATATTCAACTGGTTGCCAGCGCTTCAATCAACTGCCTACGCGCGCCGCTCGGCGTGCGGGTGATGCGCCATGGCAAGGACTTTCTCAGCGACAAGCCCGCCGTCACCACCCTCGAACAGCTTGACGAGGTGCGCAAGACCATCGCCGAGACCGGACGCATCTTCGCCATCCTCTACTCCGAGCGGCTTGAAGTGCGCGCGGCCGTGCAGGCCGGCTATCTGGTCAAGCAGGGAGCCATCGGCAAAGTGGTGCAGACGCTCAACATCGCGCCGCATCTGGTGAACGCGCCTACCCGTCCCGACTGGTTCTGGGATCCGGCCCGCTACGGCGGCATCCTGTGCGACATCGGATCGCATCAGGTGGACCAGTTCACTTACTTCACCGGCTCAACCACCGCCGAGGTCGCTGCCTCACAAATCGCCAACGTCAACCATCCCGACCATCCCGGCTTTCAGGACTTCGGCGACATGATGCTCCATGGCAATGGCGGTGCCGGCTATGTGCGCGTGGACTGGTTCACGCCCGATGGCCTGGGAGTGTGGGGCGATGGACGCCTTTTTCTTCTCGGTACCGAAGGCTATATCGAACTGCGCAAGTACATCGACGTGGCCGGGCGCGCCGGTGGCAATCACCTCTTTCTGGTGGATCGCAAGCAGACACGCTACATCGACTGCAATCAGGTGGAGTTGCCCTTTGGCCCGCAGTTGGTGGAAGACATCATCAATCGCACCCATACGGCGCAGAGCCAGGAACAGGCCCTGCTGACCGCCGAACTGGTTCTGAAGGCGCAGAAGAATGCGCGCCGGCTGACCTTTAGCTAAAAGCTGTTTCATAACCCGGTTTTGAAAGGGCACGGCTTCAGCCGTGCCGCTACGGAGCCAGTAAAATCGCGGGCTTTAGCCCCTGAGGAAACAGCCCGCAATGCACCAGATTCGGTTATGAAA
>Ga0181528_10000558_pt1 | contig 26036 bp, 16 predicted proteins | sample PEATcosm2014_Bin_47_FD_119742 | JGI IMG/M metagenome (GOLD analysis project Ga0181528, IMG submission 119742) | Peatland microbial communities from MTU Mesocosm Facility, Houghton, MI, USA - PEATcosm2014_Bin10_10_metaG | ecosystem: Environmental > Terrestrial > Soil > Wetlands > Peat | place...
CTCGAATGATTTCCAAGACGTTGGATCAATTGCCGGAGTTGAACTTAAATCACCTGAATCGTCTAACCGACGATACCGGGATGTTGCAGCACTCGATCTTCACCATCCCGAACCGCCGCGAAGGTTACGCCACAGACGACAATGCACGCGCTCTCATTTTTGCAGTGCTGCTGGGACAAATGGAACAGAATCAGAGCAGAAGCGTGAGTCCATCCACGGGAACAGCGGCTCTCCGGTATTTGGCATTCCTGGAGCACGCCTTCAACCCCGCGAAGGGGAGGTTCAAGAATTTCCTCCGCTACGATCGGCGGTGGAACGAGCCTGTCGGTTCCGAAGATTCCCATGGGCGATCATTGTGGGCCCTGGGAACCGTTCTAGGCAGATCCCAGGATCAGGGACTGAGGGGCGCTGCCGGACGCCTGTTCGAGTTCTCTCTTCCCACCGTGTTGGAATTCCACAGCCCGCGGGCGTGGGCCTACAGCCTGCTTGGGATTCAGGAATACCTCGACTCTTATCCCGGAGATCGCGACGCACAGAAAATACGATCTGCTCTCAGTCGACGGCTCGTCGAGATATATGACTCGATTCGGCGGCCGGACTGGAAGTGGTTCGAGAATGTTTTGGCTTACGGAAACGCGAGATTGCCTCAAGCCCTGCTGCTCGTCGGCGCAGCGTGTTCGGACGATCATATGGTGTCACGCGGCCTGGAATCCCTGGATTGGTTGCTTGAAATGCAGCGCTGCGAGGCCAATGGTCATTTTGTCCCGATCGGTTCGCTGGGTTTCTATCATCAAGGGGGCGAAAAAGCTCGCTTTGATCAGCAACCGATTGAGGCCGCCGGGGCCGTTTCTGCTTGTTTGCAGGCGTACCGGGTGACGAACGACAATCGCTGGCGAAGCGAAGCATGGTCGGCGTTTAACTGGTTCCTCGGCGACAACGATTTGGAACTTCCTCTTTATGATTCCGCCACCGGTGGTTGCCGCGACGGCCTTCACCCGGAGCGTGCCAATGAAAATCAGGGAGCGGAATCAACGCTATCGTTCCTGATGGCGCTCCTCGAAATGCGCTCTGTGCAAGAGCCCGAAAAAAAGGACATCCTTTCATGACTGTACCCGTAGAGAAGCCGGTGAGCCTTTTGGGCACTCGTTTCGAACCATTGCTCCATCGCCATTCCGCGAACCCGATCCTCACCAGTAAAGATTGGCCATATCCCATCAACAGCGTCTTCAATGCGGGCGCGACGCTACTCGCCGATGGCACGACCCTACTTCTCTGCCGAGTAGAAGACCGCCGCGGCCTGTCTCATTTTTGCGCTGCTCGTTCTCGCAACGGTGTTGACGGATGGCAAATCGATCCTGAGCCGACGTTGATGCCCGACCCGAAGCACCATCCGGAAGAGATCTGGGGCATTGAAGATCCTCGTATCACGTTTGTTCCTGAACTGCAGCAATACGTCATCACTTACACTTCTTATTCGCGGGGTGGCCCTGGAGTCTCCTTAGCTCTAACAAAAGATTTCCGCACTTTCGAGCGCTACGGCGTCATCATGCCGCCCGATGACAAAGATTCGGCACTGCTGCCGCGAAGAATCGACGGATGCTGGGCTCTGATTCATCGCCCCATGACCACCCTGGGATCGCACATGTGGATCTCTTACTCTCCCGACCTGCGCTATTGGGGCCGACACAGGCTCATGCTGGAGGCACGCCGGGGTGCCTGGTGGGACGCGAACAAGATCGGCCTCTCGCCGCCGCCCATCGAGACGTCCAGAGGATGGCTTGTTTTCTATCACGGAGTGCGGCATACGCCGTCGGGCTGTCTGTATCGCTTGGGCTTGGCACTTTTCGAGCTCGAGAATCCGGCAAAATGCTTGCTGCGCGGGGACTCATGGATCTTTGGGCCTGAAGCCGAATACGAACGCCACGGCGACGTGGATGATGTCGTATTCCCGTGCGGATACACCATGGACGCAGACGGCGACACTCTCAATATCTATTACGGTGCAGCCGATTGCGCAATTGCCCTGGCTCGGGCCAGCGTGCGCTCTCTCCTGGAATGGTTGGACGCGAACGGAAGTTGCGAACGACGACAACGCGCACAGGATTTATGAGATTTTTCTGGGGCATCTTCCAGTTCCTTTTTGGCTGCAGGCATCATCATCTGAGTCGTGTGTTTACGATCAAGCACCGTACGTACAAGGTCTGTTTCGATTGCGGACGAGAATTCGATCTGCCGACGGCGCATGAACCCCTTCGGCTCGACCGCTCTCAAAGCCGCTGCGTAGGAGCACATCCTCATCGTGCCGCCTGAAGGCTCCCTGCTTCCGCCCAATCTCAGTCCAGAGCGTCGATTGATTTGATGTGAGCTATCTTGCTCAGACACGGAATCACTGACCTGTCATTCTTCTGGTACTGATTGTGAGTACGAGCTGCGACCCCTGATGATTCGCTGCTCTCATACTTAGCCGGAGTCGAGGCCAATCAGCTTTCTTCATCCGTGGAGGCCGCCAAACCGTTTTGTGGCGGAACACGACTCGACCCTAAGAGATCAAATCGAAATCAGGGCTACAACTTCTGAAAATGTCCGCGCAGCCTGGCTCGCGAAAAAAGGAAGGTCGGATCATGCCTTTAATTCAACTCCTGGAAGTAATCGTTGTGGTAGGTGTCCTGCTGTGGCTGGTAAATCGTTTCATCCCCATGCAGTCATCGATCAAGTCAATTCTGAATGGCGTAGTAGTCATCGCCCTAGTGTTGTGGCTCCTGAATGTATTCGGGCTCTTTCACTCGCTATCCCGGATCCATGTCGGAATGTTGCTCCTTCGGTAAGGAGATCCGCCACGACGCTGAACACGCTGCATTAGAGCTACCAACGAAATAAGGCAAGTCTCTGCCAAGGAGTCATTTTGAAATCGAAGCTGATATTAGTAGCAGGCATCACCTTCAGTTTGAGCGCATTTGCTCAAACCAATTCCCAAAACCTCGCGGTCGAACCGATGAGTTCAACCCCCACGTTTCGGGTCACCGTGATCAGCCGCAGCGTGCGGGCGATCAACTATGAGCATCGCAGCGGAAGTTCGAAACTGGATTTTGCCGGAACCGATCTGATGCCCTCAGCCAATGGTGTTGCGGAGATTAACAGCAAGCGCGGCTCCATTGCGATCGAAGCGGAGTTCGGCGACCTGCAAAAACCGACGGCGTTCGGCAATGAATATCTAACCTATGTTTTGTGGGCGATTTCACCCGAGGGCCGTGCCGTGAATCTGGGTGAAGTCCTGATCGGCGGCAACCATCGCAGCAAGCTGAATGTGACCACTGATCTGCAAGCCTTCGCGCTGATCGTTACCGCCGAGCCTTATTATGCGGTTCGCCAGCCGAGCAACGTAGTCATCCTCGAGAACGTAATCCGTGAAGACACGAAAGGAACCAGCGAGGCGGTGAATGCAAAGTACGAACTCATGGAGCGCGGGGGCTATATTCCCACTGGCTACAAGTTCGATCCCGTCGTTATGAACGCAAAACTGCCACTGGAATTCTTTGAGGCGCGGAACGCGTTGCGTATCGCTCAATCCGAGGGAGCCGAGCAGTACGCCCCGGACAGCTACCAGCACGCCGTTAGGCTGATGGATAGCGCAGATGCCAGTGCGATCAACAAACACATCGAGAAGAAGCCACTCATCGCTACCTCGCGTGAGGCGGTGCAGACGGCGGAAGATGCCCGAGAGATCGCCGTCAAAAAGATGAACGATGTGCGCCTGGCCAATGAACGTCAGGATTCGGCCGATAAGCAGGCAAGACTGCAGGGGCGAGCCGACGAAGCGCTACTGCAAAAACAGCAAGCTGAGTCCGATACGGCACGAGCTCAAGCTGCCAGAGATCAAGCTGAATCTGACACCATGAATGCACAAGCTGCCAACGCTCGGGCTCAGTCCGATGCCGCTAATGCACGCAATGACACCGCGGATGCACAAGCAGCAACAGCGAAGGCCCAAACCGACATGGCAGCCGATCAGGCTTCCTCAGCCACCGCACTCTCGGCAGCGCAGGCGGATGCGGATCAATCTCGTGCTGCCGCACAGCAGGCGAACTTGAATGCTCAGGCGGCGGAAACCGACAAAGCGGCCATGCGTGCGAAATTATCCGAGCAGCTGAATTCGATTCTTCAGACTCGCGATACCGCGCGCGGATTAATCGTCAGCATGTCCGACGTGTTGTTTGACACTGGAAGATATACGTTGAAGCCGGGCGCACGCGAGAAACTGGCGAAGGTCGCCGGTATTCTTCTCGCTTATCCAGGACTCAACATTGCGGTCGGCGGGTACACCGACAACGTCGGCGGCGATTCCATGAACCAAACGCTGTCAGAGAATCGTGCCGGTGCAGTCCGTGATTACTTGATTCAACAGGGCGTGGCAACACACTCGGTATCAGCCAGAGGTTTCGGTAACACGCTTCCGGTAACTTCCAACGACACCTCTTCAGGGCGTCAGCAGAACCGGAGAGTCGAGCTTCTCGTGTCCGGAGAGGCCATCGGCAGTCCAGTCAACCCGACAACAGGAAACTTGCGGTAGGGCTCACGCACAGGGCGATTCGATAAATGGAGGCAAACTTTATGAAACTCGTTGGAGCTATCAGTACAGCAGTTCTCACTTTGACCCTTGGCGTTGGCATTCAGGCATACGCACAGCAGGACCAGCACGACCAACAGGAAGAAAACAAGCCCGCTCAGGAAAAAGAGAACAAGGCGAAACCCGAGAAATCCGCGAAGCCAGAGGAAACAAACGCGCGGCCAGAAGAAAACAAAAATACTAAACCTGAACAGAACCAAGCCCGGCAAGAAGAGAACAAGAATGCTAAGCCGGAAGAGAACAATGCACGTCCGGAGAACAACAGCAAGGAACAGAAGAATGCACAGGAGCAACGCGGCCAGGAAGCCGCGCCTGGCAGGCAGGAGCAACACGCCAGCGGTAACGGCAATGGCCGCATTCCCGATGACCGTTACAGGGCCCACTTTGGAGAACAGCATCGGTTTCGCGTCACTCAGTCCGACTACAGCAATCGTCGATTCCAATACGGCGGCTACTGGTTCGGATTCCAGGGCGCATGGCCAAGCAACTGGCTTTACACGCAGGACGTTTATGTTGTCGAAATCGATGGTGTGTACTATTTGTGCAACGCGAACTATCCGGGCGTGAACATTTTGCTCAGTGTCACGCTGTAGCTTCGCGATTCACCGTTTAACGTCGGCGCGGGCCTTTCAGGCTCGCGCTTTTCTGTGGCAGATTCGCGATTGGGGAAACATGGCAGACCAAATTTGGACAGTGAAGGACCTGACAGACGCTTTGAAACGCTTCCCGCTTGACGCCAAGGTTTATTACGAAATGGGCCCAAACGGACCCGGAACGATAAGTAAGGCGCAATATGTCAAGGCTTGGGGCGGGTCTGAAGAGATGGCAGTGCTGTTGGACCGATAGGGTTCCGTGTTGACGAGTCCGTTCAGTTGAAGACTCAGCGCGCGTCTGCCCGCCGCATCAAGCCACTTTCGCACGGAATCGATCGCGTTCGGCAGGCAAGATGCCGGTGTCCGAAGGACTTTGTTCGCAGTGCTCGAATTGGATCAGAACACGTCGAAGATATTTCTCGTGAGTGGCTAAACCATGAGGTAAAGTAGAGAGTTTTCATAGCGACAAAACGTCCCACGCGAATCTTCAAAACCGATTGGTATCCCGCGCTAAGCTTGCGGACTGAACTGCATGAAAGCGATAGTAATTGCATGTTCAATGAGCGGCAAGATGGATCATGACGGTGGGATTGACGTGCTAAATTGTCGACCTTCGAGAACTAAAATTCATGAGGCCCTCATCGAACATTTGGAGAATCGCTACTGTCGTTTGTCTAGTTCTTTTCATCGCGTTGACCGCTTCGTCCGACGAATGGAAATCTTCGCATGGACTCGTCTCTGTGACCGGTGTGATGAATCTCACCGAGCCGCCACCGCCGAGCGAAGTGTTTTTCTCCGGTCCCGACAGTCCTGCTCAAACCGCCCCATGGCTCGAAGGTCTCAATGCGTGGCGCGCTGATCGCCGTGTCCGCCTACGATACCAAGACACTCAATATGAACGCCCCGATCTCGAGTGGACGCAGCACGTTTTCTTGCAGGTGCAGGTTCTCATCTGGGATCGCAGTCTCTACGACCCGGACAGAGGTGAATACACCGTTGACCGTTTTTTGCACGAGACCGAGCAGCGTCTCGGTAAGGTTGATGCGGTTCTGGTCTGGCATGTCTATCCCAATCTCGGCATCGACGATCGTAATCAATTCGAACTGTTGCAGGATCTCCCCGGAGGAATCCCTGGCCTGCATCATCTCATCGAGCAATTTCACAGTCGCGGCGTAAAAGTTTTCTTTCCATTCCTCGCCTGGGATACAGGCACGGAAGAGCAGCCCGACCTTGCGACTGCTGTCGCACGAGAAATGAAAGACATCGGCGCCGACGGCATTAACTTCGACACATTGGAAACAGTTCCGGCATATTTCCGTCAGGTCTCCGACAGCGTTGGCATCCCCTTGGCCCTCGAGCCTCAATTCCAGCCCCGCGACGAATCGATCGCTTGGACGAACATTTCCTGGAATGACTGGGTCACGTGGGAAGGCAAGCAGTATCCGTTCGTTCCCATGGTGACCAAGACGAAATGGCTCGAGCCGCGCCACATGGTCAGCGTGACCGACCGCTTCACGCGCGACAAAACCGACAGCCTGCAACATGCTTTTTTCAATGGCGAGGGCTATGCAGTGCTCGAGAATCTTTGGGGCTTCTGGTACGGCATGAACCCCAACGATGCTGAAGCAGTGCTTCGATTCACGGCTATCGAGCGTGCGATGGCCGCCAATCTTCGCAGTCCCGACTGGCAGCCACACACCCCGACGTTGCAAGACGGCGTCTATGCGAGCCGATTTCCGAACAGCTCCAGCACGCTCTGGACGATCGTGAACCGCAACGAGTACAACGTTGCCGGGTCACAGTTGCGCGTTCCAACAAAGGCTGGTATTCACTACTTCGATTTGTGGCACGGAGTGGAACTCGCGCCCGAGGTGAAAGGGAGTGAAGCGACATTAAGTTTTGACATGGAAGGCCGAGGTTTCGGCGCTGTGCTGGCGACAGAACAGTACCCGCTGTCAGGCGAAGTCAAACGCCTGCTCGACTTCATGGCGCAGCGCTCTCGTCGTCCGCTCGAATCGTTTTCCCGCGAATGGAAAGCCGTACCGCAGACGATGGTCGAAGTCGCTCCTACAAAGCCCGGCATCGCGGTGCCTTCCGGTATGGTTCTGGTTCCTGGCGGCGAATTTAACTTTCAGGTGCGTGGAATCGAAATCGAGGGCGGCAACGATCCCGGAGTCGACGTTCAGTATCCTTGGGAGGATTTGCCTCGCCGGAATCACTCCCACCCTTTGCACGTGCCGGGTTTCTACATTGATCGCACGCTCGTCACCAACGCCGACTTCGCTAAATTTCTCGTTGCTACGAATTACCATCCCAAGGATGACCACAACTTCCTTCGTGACTGGAAAGACGGCCACTATCCGGAAGGCTGGGCTCAAAAAGCAGTCACTTGGGTCTCGATCGAAGACGCTCGCGCCTATGCCGCGTGGGCCGGCAAGCGGCTCCCTCATGAATGGGAGTGGCAGTACGCAGCTCAGTCTTCCGACAGCCGCATCTATCCATGGGGCAACGACTGGAATTCGCAAGCTCTTCCGCCGCCCGATCACAGCCGCACTGCCTCGCCGCTGCCGAATGTAGCTGCATTTCCAGCGGGTGCGAGCCCTTTTGGAGTCCTCGATCTAACCGGGAACGTCTTGCAATGGACCGATGAATTTCGCGACGACCACACTCGTGCTGCAATTGTTCGCGGCGGCGCCGCCTATCAGCCCCGCGGATCCATCTGGTACTTTCCACAAACCTACCGTCTGGATGAGCACCAAAAGTATCTCCTCATGTCTCCCGGTCGTGACCGTGCCGCTACCATCGGTTTTCGCTGCGTCGTCGACGCGGAGCAGGGCAGCAAACTCAAGCGATGAAGTTCCGCCTTCCGCGCCGCAAAGATTCGTAGCCGAACTTGCAGGACGGTAGTACAATCCACGCCACTTGCACGCTAGGAGGCAGTCGTGAAGCTTACCCTTACGATCTCTGTCGTGCTGTTGCTCGGGTTAGCCTGCTTGTCTCAAAGTCCTCGACCACTTCCGCCGCAAATGCGGCACTCACAAGAGCTGCAGGCTCAGAATGAATCGACGACTTCCTCGCGGCTGGCTGTCGATACTACGGCCATGCGCAGCGAAGCCAGTCAGCTTGCCGACTTGGCAGCCTCGGTTCCGCCGGATGTGCAGAACGCGAACCGAGGGCTAATGTCGAAGGACTTGATCCAGAAACTGAAGCAGATCGAAAAGCTGTCGAAGCATCTTCGGAGCGAGTTGGCACATTAGTATGTGCGCGGCGAAGAGGGGTTTCAGCCTTTGACTGCCGATCTGATTTTCGGTGTCCCCGCGACGGCGGCCTTGGCTGCCGCATCGGTTTCGATCAACTCCAGAACTTTTCTGGTCATCTTCTCGTCAATGTCGGGTGCGTTTCGAATCTCCACCGGATAACGAACCAGCAACTCGAGTCCAGCGTCGGCGAACTGTAGACGAGCCCCAGGACGAGGGATATCGAGCTGGAAATCGACACGCCGTTCGATACCGGCATGTTGGCGCTCAATCTCACCGCTATATTGCGAATACACTGTGTTCACGGCCGCGACCAATTTCTCTTGCGCAACTTTGTGATTTCCGCCAGGTGCAATCATCACAACCACTTCGTGCCACGAATACTCGGTCCCTGGAATTTGCTTAAAGAGCGGCGTCCCGGCCTGGAACAGCACGGAATTCGAGAAGACCACAATTCTTCCCGTCGGATAGAAGTCCAATCCCGTACCCGCTAATTCCATCAGATACAGCCGGACCAATCCGATATCGACCACGTCGCCCGTGATCCCGGCAACGCTGATCCGGTCCCCCACGCGTATTCCGTACCGCCCGATGATAAAGAAATACGCCGCCACCGAAAGAAGGACAGCTTGCAGCCCCACAGCGATGCCTGCGGTAATAAATCCGGCGAACGTAGCGAGCGAACTGAACTCGCTGACGAAGCCCATGATCAGCACCACCACAATCAGGAAGCCGATCACGACTCTCCGCATCACTAGAAATTGCCGCCGCCGGCGCGGATCGCCAATATAACGAAAGGTGACCCTCCGCCAGATTTCCGACAGAACGAGAATCACTCCTAGCGCCACGACAATGGCCAGCACTCGCAACAGCACGGATCGAAGAATGTATTTCGATTCGCGCTCAATCGAGCTGCGCCACTCTTCGAAATTTGTTTTGCTGTCATTCAGCACAATCATCTCTTGACTTAGCGGCATCATTGTGGCCGATAGCTGCTTGAAGCGCTCTGTGATTGCCTGGAAACTCTGCCGCTCCACTTGCAGTTGCTGCGGATCGGTGGCGGGAGGTTGATTGGCGAGTTGTTGGCTCTGCTGGATCGTCGCTCGCAGTGCATTCCGGATTGGTGTGCGCAACCGATCGGCGACATCCCGCACATAGTCGGTCTGTTTGACGATCCCTTCGATCTGGTGAGCCGCGCTCATGTAGTCATAAAGAGTGATAGCCTCGCTGATCAAGCCTCCACTATTTCCGAGGGTGGGTTTGGCCGCAGCCGGGGCTGGAACCGTTTTTTGATCTTTCTCTGGAGTGCCGAATACCTCGGGGACCGACTTGGATAGCCGGCTGATATCGCCTTCGAGTCCTCCGGCCATTTCGCCGTTTGTTTCCACGAACGCAGCCATCTTTTGAAGCGCGTCGAGAAGCGACTTCTGCAGATCCAGTTCGCTCTTTAGGGCGTCTCGCTGCGAAGTGAGCCCGACTCGTTTTGAGGCCGGGCTTTTCTCTACTTGCGTGTTCAGCATCTGGATTTGCGACTGCAGTTGCTCGATCTGTGCTGAAGTCTTGGCCTCCATCTGCGTCAGATTTTGCGCCTGCGTCGTCTCGCTGGACGCGCGATTTGCGGCGCTCTTCTGCTGCATCTTGATCAACGCACTCTCTGCCCGGGCGGACTGAAACGCCAGCTGCACGGCTTGCGCCCCGAGACTCTTCAGATTGTCCTGATAGATGGCATCGCTGGGCAGGCCGACCGACTGAATCCCCGTCGTGGCATGACGATACCAACTGATGACCTCATTCAGATGATGCAGTGCGGCTTCTCCGTCAATGTCAACGGGTGGCAGGGGATTCGCCGCTGGCTCCGAGTTCTGCTGCGTCGGAGCTTTCGCCGGCACGGCCTGCTTCGAATCCTGCGCTGGCGAACCCGGGCTGAACAGAAGCAACAGGACAATTCCAGCTATCTGGATAGCAGGAGAAAGAAAGTGAAATCGATAGCTTCTGATCATTTTCATTTTTTATTTATCAATTGAGTCGATTCTTGTTTGACGCAAGTTTTCGGTAAAGCGGCGAGAAGTTTCTTATCTGTCGTTATTCGATCGAACCCGCAACACCAAGTCCGCGAAGTTTAAACCGTTGCACTTTCCCGGTCGCCGTCTTCGGCAGTTCCGGCAGAAACTCCACCCAGTGCGGACGCTTATAAATCGGCAACCGCCCCATCACAAATTCCCGCAGTTCTTTTGCCAGCTTAGGACTGCCGCTTTCACCAGCTCGTAAGACAACGCACGCCGCAGGCTTGGACAGTTCGTCGCTGTCCCGGCGAAACACCACCGCTACTTCCTGAACGCTCGGATGTTCGATCAATACCCGCTCGATTTCAATCGGGCTGATCCAAACACCGCTCACTTTCATCATGTCGTCCGAGCGTCCCGCGTACCAGAAATATCCGTCTTCGTCCTGGTGATACTTATCTCCTGTGCGCAGCCAGTGCCCCGCGATTGTCTCCTTGGTTTTCTCGTGCTGATTCCAATAGTGGGAGCACGTGGAGTCCGCCTTCACCATCAGGTTTCCAATCTGTCCTTGCGGCAAAGGACGATCGTTATCGTCCACAATAAGGGCCTCAAAGCCGGGGATGACTTTTCCACTCGACCCGGGCCGCACTGCTCCCGGCCCATTTGAGATCATCATATGCAGCGCTTCGGTCGATCCGATGGCGTCCAGAATTTCGACTCCAAACCGTTCTTTAAACCGATGAAAGACAGACGCCGGAAGCGCTTCTCCCGCCGATATCCCATGGCGCACAGAAGACAGATCGAAATCGCCTTCACCGGCAGGCTCATGAGCCAGTAACTTGACGTAGTTGGATGGAACCGAGAAGAACAATGTCGGCCGATGCTGTTCGATCACGTCGAAAACACTTTGCGGGCGTGGCGAACCCGGCATCAGAATGCTCGTCCCGCCCACAGCGAGAGAAAAATAGAGTCCGTTACCTAAGCCGTACGCAAAGAAAAGCTTGGCCACGCTGAAGAATCGATCGGCCTCGGTGATCTTGAGAATCGCTTTTGCATAGCGCTCTGCACTTACCACCATATCGTGTTGCAGATGAACGCAAGCTTTCGGTGGCCCCGTACTCCCCGACGAGTAGAGCCAAAATGCCGCGTCATCTTTGCTCGTTGCAGCCGGCTGCAGTTCAGGAGAACTCTCTCGGGTCAGGTCTGCGAAGGAGACCGTCGCCTCCGTGGCTTCTCCCACTACAATGAGCGTTTCCAGGTATCGAAGTTCACTCCGAGGAATCGCCTGAACGAGGGGCAGCAGGGAATCGCTGACAACAGCAACACGTGCTCGCGAGTTGTTGAGGATGTACTGATAGTCCGACGGCTTCAGCAGTGTGTTCACCGGAACCGGTACCGCGCCGATTTTGATTGCTCCGAAAAAGCTGGCCGCAAATTCAGGGGTATCCAGGAGCAGTAGCAGAACGCGTTCTTCGATGCGTACTCCTAAGCTCTTCAGTCCGTTGCCCACCCGATTCACCAGTTCCGCAAGCTCTGCATACGTGACCTTGCGATCGCCGCACTCAATTGCCGTCTTCTGGGCGCGCCCCTCACCAATGTGTCGATCGACGAAATACGACGCGGCATTGAATTCTTCCGGAAGAGAAATCGGTGGGACAAAGCGGCTTTCGGATACTGGTTCCATACCAAGCGCAACCACTCTAAAATAGTCCACCAGAATGAAGAAAGAAAAACGCTCGTGTCTTTCCAGGGCTTCCCATTGACCTCTCCACGCATCGTCGTCGTGGGCAGCTACGCAACTGGATTGACGATGAAGGTTGCGCGAATTCCTGGCGCCGGTGAAACCCTGCTCGGCAGCGGTTACCGCGTCGACTTCGGTGGCAAAGGATCCAATCAGGCCGTAGGCTGCGCTCGCCTCGGTTTGCATGTGGATTTCGTCGCTCGCATCGGCCAAGATCCCTTCGGAGATATGGCGTTGGATTTGTATCGTCAGGAGGGCATCGACACTCGCTTCGTCTGCCGTTCCGCAGAGGCGCCGACCGGCGTAGGCTTCATCATCGTTGAGGCCGGAACTGGACAAAACTCCATCGCCATCGATCCGGGCGCAAACGAACTCCTCACCCCCGCGGATGTCTCGCGCGCTGAGGTTGCTATGACCTCCGCCTCGGTGGTTCTCACTCAACTTGAGATTCCGGTCGCAACTGCCGAGAGGGCTCTAGTGCGAGGAATATCCTCCAGCGCCGTCACTATCCTGAATCCGGCCCCGGTTCGTCCACTTGCCCCTTCTATTCTCAGTCTCATTGATGTACTTACGCCGAATGAGACCGAAGCAAAAGTGTTAGCCGGTCTGGCGCCCGATGCGGCGGCTGCGCCCGAGGCCGTTGCGGAAGTACTTCTTCGCCGCGGAGTGAAGCATGTAATTATGACGCTCGGGGAAAAGGGAGCGCTGTTAGTCAGCGCCAAGCAGCACCAGCATTTCCCCGCGATTTCAGTGCAGGCAGTTGACACGACCGGTGCCGGCGATGCTTTCAACGCCGGCCTTGCCGTTGCTCTCGCTCATGGAGATACCGTGGAGAATGCTGCCCGCTTTGCGATCATTACCGGAGCCATGGCGGTGACCAAAGAAGGAGTCATCCCGTCTCTGCCTCGGTGCGACGAAGTACGCACCTTCTGCGAGCAACATGAAATCCAAGTTCCGTCATGGCTCGGTCGCTTTTCCAGCCGGACCGAGCATGCGCGATAGGACATCGACCCATTTATAAGGAGCAGCGTGCCTCACAGCGAATCTCAAACCGATGTGCCCCAGTCGAAGCAAACCTCAGCCGAGGTTGAAGCCCATCAGTTCGCCCGGCGCATCCAGCACACCTTGATCTCCAACGTTCTGACGGAATCTCTCTGGGACACCCACGTATCCGAGTGCGAGCGTTATCAATTTCACGCCGCCATGATTCCTCCCGCTTGGGTCAAGAGAACCGCGCAGCGCTTGCATGGAGCCGAGGTGCGCGTGGCTTCATTTATTGACTTTCCCTACGGCACGATGACCTCCGTTGCAAAGGCACAAGAGGCAAGCTTGCTGGTCGATGACGGAGCCCAGGAAATTGATCTCATGCCGAACGTTGGCTTTTTGCTCTCCGGCATGGAGAAAGACTATTTCAGCGACATCGAGGGTGTCGTTCGCGCCGTGGACAAAATTCCGGTGAAAATCATGCTGGAACTGCCATTGTTAAATCAGCAGCAGCGAGATCGTGCCATCGCCCTCAGCATCGACGCAGGCGTCAGCTATTTGAAAAATGCCAGCGGCGGCGCTGTCGGAGTGGCCACGCCCGAACAGATCCGTTTCCTGCGGAAGGCAGCCCCGCCCCACGTCCGGGTCAAGGCCTCGGGCGGGATCAAGACCGCACAGCAAGTCCGCGATCTGCTCGCGGCTGGCGCCGATCTAGTGGGAACAAGTTCAGGTGTACGAATTATGCAGGAACTGCTTCATCACGCGACAGCATCGTCGCAGCCGTCCGACTACTAGCGCGCTATCGGAACTGGTATCCCGGTTTTAGTTCACACCGGAAAACCCGCGTCCGATCAGGGTTTTCACTCGCAGTGCAATTTGCCCAGCTGAGAATCAGAGCAGGTCCGAGAGGGAAGAATACCCGCTGCTGGTCGACATCCGCTTCGATCGTTACTCCCTCCACGGCGGCGGGCAATGTAAAACTCAACTCCCTCCCGAAAATCACCGGGAAAAATTCGTGCGCAGCCGACGTCGGCATATTGTGCAGAACTTCCGCTTCCAGCAGGAAGGTCGCAGTCGTTGACCAATCGCGCGCTGATACTTCGATGATCTGTCCGCCCTTGGAAGAGTGCTCTGACTCGATCCTGGTGAAGGGGCACGGCCCCGCGATGCACGATACCCGGGCGTCCCGAAACTCGTTCCCCGGTCCAGCATCCAGGGTCGTCGATCCGATCGTTGCCTTCCATTTTCCATCCGGCGAACAGGGATGCTGATTTCTGCACGGGATGTTCCCTTGATTCTCGACCTGGAACGTCTTGACCGCGCTTCCGATATTGGCGTCGGTAGAGGTTTTGACCGTGTATCGTACGGTGACGTTTCCCACGTTGGTTGGCGGACGGCCCTCGCTTGCTGCACTCGTCGTCCGCGGCACCATGTGGACCACATAGAGCTTGTCGCCTACGAACTCCGGTAAGTCCAGCAGGAAATAATCCGGATGCCGGAATTCAAGCGTAATCGGCTGCCCCCGCTTCGTTCCTTCGTGCAATGGAATCAGAAAAAGCCCGGACGAGTCGGACTTGACCGTCTCTATCTGTAAACTGTCGATGGCGGTGACTTGGACGCCGGCAATGGGTCTCTGCTTGCGAACGTCGGAATCCTTCACCATGATCGCGCCTTGCAGGACGATAATCCTGTGGCTGCGCCAGCGAAAATACGCCACGCCGCCGATCACCATCGCGATCACGACGATCACGGTCAGGCCGAATCCGAGTATCCGTTTAAGGTTCACACCTGTCACGCGGGTACGTCCGCTGATTTAAATTAATGAATGATGGTAATTTAAGCAACGATGGCTGCACCGCAGGACCTCAGGACGACGGCATCTATCGTGCCCGAATCCGCATCCTTATTTGGTTGCCGTCTTGCCCTCGTTGTTTGTCTAGAATACGACGCGGATGACAGACGTTCACGCTAATCGATTGTCGCGCCGGCAACTGATGCGGCAGGTTTTGGGCGCAGGCGTTTGCTTGCCTCTCGCCCGTTCTTTGTTCGCCCAAGCCGCCTCTAGTCTTCAGAATCTCAGAGACGAAAAAGACCTGCCTGCAGGCCAATTCAGTCTCTCTCCTGAGGATGATCAGTTCCTCAACGACCTCGAATCCGCGAGCTTCCAGTTCTTCTGGGAGCAGCAAAATCCCAAGACCGGGATGATTCAAGATCGCAGTAATCTGCAAGGTGGAACCCCGGGGCTTGTCGCCAGCATCGCCGCCACCGGCTTTGGCCTGACTGCACTTTGTATCGCCGAACAGCGTGGGTTTGTTACGCGAGCCGCCGCTTTGGAACGTCTTTTTGCCACACTCAATTTCTTGTGGAAGAAACTGCCGCAGCATCGCGGATTCTTCTATCACTGGGCTAACATCAACACCGGCGAGCGAGTTTGGGAATCCGAGATTTCCTCGGTTGACACTGCGATTCTGCTCTGCGGTGTTCTGACCTGCCGCGAACACTTCAAACATCCTGGCATCACCCAACTGGCCAACTTGATTTTTCAGCGGGTCGAGTGGACTTGGCTCTCTGAAGACACCTCACTGCTTTCTCACGGCTGGACCCCCGAGGTCGGTTTCCTAGCCTCTCGCTGGGATTACTACAGTGAACTCATGATGATGTACCTGCTGGGCATGGGGTCGTCCTCGCATCCGCTCAAGCCGGAAGCCTGGAATGCCTGGAAACGTCTGACGTTTGAATACGACGGCCTGCGCTACATCGGCTCGTTTGCCCCGTTATTCGTCCATCAATATTCGCAGGCATGGTTTGATTTCCGCGGCAAGCGGGATAAGTACGCCGACTACTTCCAGAATTCCGTGATCGCCACCGAAGTCCACCGCCGATTCTGCCTCGAACTGGGAAAGAAGTTTCCGGATTACACCGACGATCTGTGGGGCATCACCGCTTCCGACGGTCCGAATGGCTACGTGGTCTGGGGCGGTCCACCCGCCGTCGGTCCGATCGACGGAACCATCACTCCCAGCGCAACCGGTGGCTCGCTGCCGTTCGCTCCCCAGGCGACCCTCCGCGTCCTGAAGAACATCCGCAACCACTACGGCTCCGCGTGGAGCAAATACGGCTTCGTGAATGCCTTCAATCCCCTCACCGGCTGGTACGACCACGACGTGATCGGGATTGACACCGGCATCACCATGCTTATGGCCGAGAACCTAAGGACCGGTTTCGTCTGGAATACATTCATGAAGACTCCGGAAGCCCAGCGCGGCATGGAGCGCGCTGGTTTCGTCAAAGATTAGCCTCGCCGTGCCGGCCAGTAGGGATTCCGCCCAACCGTAAGTATCGATTTTTCATCAAAGAACGCGTTTCAAGAAGGGGATTTCCGGTGTATATTCGGTGAACTCCAGTCGCTGGAGCTCGACGGCGGCCGTGTCCCCTTGGAGGACGTTCTCGGAACGACCCACTAGATTGAAACTAAAGGCTTTAACCGATGTCTGATCGGCAAACCTTCTTGAGCAGCTGGCGCGAGCGCCTTTCCGCTTTGCGCAATGTTCCGCCTGTCCTGAAGATTGTCTGGGAATCGGGCCGGGGAGTGGTGCTGTTCGGCATTTTGGCGCGTGTTCTCGCCGCGCTCCTGCCTCTCGCCCTGACCTATGTCGCCAAGCTCATCATCGACATTGTCGCGAACGCACTAAAGACTCAGGCCGTTCCAACCCGGCTCTGGTGGTTGGTAGGGATCGAGTTCAGCCTGGCCGTGCTGGGTAGCATCCTCAGCCGCATGATCGATTACTCCGATGCGCTGCTCGCGAATAAGTACACGCGGCACGTCAGCATTCAGGTCATGAAGCATGCTTCAGAGTTAGACCTGACTGCCTATGAAGACCCTGTTTTCTACGATCGGCTAGAGCGCGCGCGAGTGCAGGCGACCGACCGCCTGGTGATGATTCAATCCATAGGACGTCTGGAATTGCAGGTGATCACGGCCGTCGCGTACTCAGCCGCTGTGATGTTCTATTCGCCGTGGCTGATGCTGTTGTTGGTTCTCGCGGTCGTCCCGGCGTTCCTAGGGGAAACTCACTTCGCATTTCTCGGTTACGCGAAGAATTTCCGTCAGACTCCAATCAAGCGTCAGCTCGATTACCTGCGCCAGGCCGGAGCCACGAAAGAAGCCGCCAAAGAGCTCAAGCTTTTTAACCTGGCAGGATTTTTCACGCAGCGCTTCGCGAAGCTCTCTGACGTCATCTACGAGCAGGATGTCGAACTGGCGCGCAAGCGCCTCGGCATTGGCTCGATTTTGTCCTTCATCAGCACCGGTGGCTACTACGGCGGCTACGCCTACGTGATCTGGCGGACTGTCGCCGGCCGATTGACGATCGGCACTTTTTATTTCCTGATCACCGCCATCATGCAGGCCAGCAGCAACATTCAGCAGGTCTTCTCCACTTTGTCGGGCATCGCCGACCAGGCGCTGTTCCTGACGGACCTGCTGGCATTTTTCCAGATGAAGCCGACCATCCAATCAAAACCGAATGCTCTACCGGCCCCCCGGCCGATTCGACAAGGATTCGAGTTTCGCGACGTATCGTTCCGTTACCCCGGAAGCAGCCGCCTGGTCGTCGATCACCTGAATTTCCACTTGCATCCCGGAGAGCGCGTGGCCTTGATCGGCGAGAACGGTCAAGGAAAGACAACCATCGTCAAGCTCATCACGCGTTTATACGATCCGACCGAAGGGCAAATCCTGCTCGATGGCGTCGATCTTCGCGAGTATGACCTCGAAGATCTGTATCGAGAAATCGGTGTCATTTTCCAGGATTTCATGCGCTATGAAATGACCGCGCGCGAAAACATCGCCGTCGGAAAAATCGAAGAAGTAGACGACTTTTCCCGGTTGCAGAACGCCGCCGAGAAGAGCTTGGCCGATGAAGTGATCGCCCGTCTTCCGGGAAAGTACGACCAGATGCTTGGCCGTCGCTTCGAAGGTGGAGTCGATCTTTCCGGCGGCGAGTGGCAGAAGCTCGCTCTGGCCCGCGCCTATCTGCGTAATTCCCAACTGCTGATTCTCGACGAGCCTACCGCGGCCCTCGACGCCCGCAGCGAGTTCGAAGTTTTCCAGCGCTTTGCCGAACTCACAGCGGGCAAGATGGCGCTGTTTATTTCGCATCGCTTCTCCACTGTTCGCATGGCGGACCGCATCATAGTGCTCGAAAATGGCCGCATCGCCGAAGAAGGAAAGCACGACGAACTAACTCATCTTGGTGGTCGCTACGCCGAGATGTTCGAAATGCAAGCTGCCAGTTATCGATAAGGGACCTCATGCCGCTCAATACTCACGATAGGCCCGTCCTCGCAGAAGTTATCCGCACCCAGACCGCGGCGGGCGAGTCCACGGAATTCGACGCTCTTTACGGCAACGCGGAACGCCTCGCCTCGCAGTTGCCCTGGTTGCCGCGCGTGCCCGCCTCGCGCGTCTTCGATAAGCGCGTTCGCACCGTTCGCAACAAGCTATTTCCAGTCCTTGCCGCGGTCGATGATTCCTTTAAGAAAGGTTCCCTCACCGACGACGTCCGTTGGCTTCGCGATAACTCCTCGCTCGTCTATTCCGAATTGTCGACCGTTCAAGGCGATCTGAAGCTCCTCCGAAAACTCCCGCACGTCCGGAGCTCTGCTGCCGAAGTGCTGCCGCGGATTCTCGCTTTCGCGCAGGGGTACTTCCGGGAGACGTCTTACCACTATCAGGATCAAACTTTCATTTCCTACTGCCGCGGCTACCAGCGCGCCACGCCTCTGGAACTCCGCGAGTTCACGGTATTGAGTGCCGGATTAAAGCTCGTGTTGCTGGAGGAAATCGCAGCGCGCGGTCGTAAGGTCGTGGATCAGCCCGACGGCCCATCGACGGAAGTCGGCATTTGCATTCAGAGCTTGCGCGAAGTAAGCCAGACTTCCTGGCACGAATTCCTCGAGCCTCTGATTCTCTTCGGAGATATCCTCCGCCAGGATCCGGTGGGTGTTTATGCTCGCATGGATCCCGACACCCGCCATCTCTATCGCAAAAAAATCGCGGCGTTGGCTGCGCAGTCAGATTTCACAGAAATCAAAGTAGCGCAGGAAGCGTTACTCCTGGCGCAGCAAGCCAAGTCTCGCGTGTACTCCGATCCCCGGATTTCCTATCGCGAATCTCACATCGGCTACTACCTCGTTGCCGAGGGCCGCGAACTTCTCGCGCAACGCATTGGTGCGAGATTAAAGCTGCTCAATCAGCTTCGCGCCTGGATGCGGAGTCATCCCGATGAGTTTTTTCTCCCCGGAATCGCCATCCTCACGCTCTCGATCATTACCGCGACCCTGTTGTATGTGACCACGCGTGACAGTTCGCCGCTGCTCATTCTGTTCGCCATGCTGCTCTTCCTGTTTCCCGGCTCGCAGTGTGCGATCCAGATCATCGATACCATCATCACGGAAGTCCTTCCCGCCGAGATCCTGCCCAAGCTCGACTACTCGAAAGGACTTCCTGCGGATTGTGTGACTCTAGTCGCCGTTCCCACGCTCCTTCTCAACGAAAAGCAGGTCCACGGACTGATCGAGGATCTTGAAGTTCGTTACCTCGGCAATCACGATCCGAACATTTACTTCGCCCTGCTTTCCGATCTGGCCGATTCCGATCACCGCGCCAGCGAAGAGAATCCTTTGATCGAGCTGTGTTCTTCGCTCATTCAGGAACTCAACCAGAAGTATGCGGGAGAAAAGAAGGGGTCGTTCCTTTTGCTGCACCGCCATCGCATCTACAACCCGCGCGAGAAGGGTTGGATGGGTTGGGAGCGCAAGCGCGGCAAGCTGATGGACTTGAATAAATTCCTTCGTGGCGAATTCGACAGCTTTCCGATCAAGATTGGCGATCTCTCGATTCTCTCCAAAGTTCGCTTTGTCATCACGCTCGATTCCGATACCGAACTTCCTCGCGGATCGGCGCATCGCATGGTCGGAGCGCTCGCTCATCCTTTGAATCAGGCAATCATCGATCCGCAGAAAAATATCGTCGTCGCCGGCTACGGCATCCTGCAGCCGCGTGTTGGCGTGAGCGTCCTCAGTACCGTTCGTTCCCGGCTCGCTGCGATCTATGCCGGGCAGACTGGGCTCGACATCTACACTCGCGCCATTTCCGACGCTTATCAGGATTTGTATGGTGAAGGCAGCTTCACCGGGAAGGGAATCTACGAGGTCGACACCGTCCACCAGGTCCTTGACCAGCGCTTCCCGCGCAACGCGCTGCTCAGCCACGATCTGATTGAAGGCGCTTACGCCCGCGCCGGGTTGGCCAGTGATATCGAAGTCATCGAGGACTATCCCTCGCACTACAGCGCCTACAACCGTCGCAAACATCGCTGGCTGCGCGGCGACTGGCAGATCGCCGGATGGCTTCTTTCTGCTGTTCCTGATGAAGCCGGTGCCCGGGTTCCCAATCCAATCTCCCTGATTTCGCGCTGGAAGATTCTCGATAACTTGCGCCGCAGCCTGGTTGAGCCCGGAACTTTCATTCTTCTCGTATTCGGCTGGCTCGCTCCCGGCATTCGCCCGGTTCGCTGGACTCTCGCCACAGTTTTCCTGCTCTTTTTGCCGGCAGTGTTCCAAGTCATTTTCGGCGTGATCAAAGCGGTCGTCGAAGATAAGGCCTCTGTCGCCCGTGACGCCCTACAATCCTTCCTGACCACAATCATCACTTCCACGCTCACGCTGATCTTCCTCGCTCATCAGACGCTGCTCTCGCTTGACGCCGTCGTCCGCGCGATCGTTCGCAAGTCTTTTACTCGCCAACGTCTTCTCGAATGGGAAACCGCTGCTGAAGCCGAACTCACCACGCGCCTGGGACCTGCGGACCGGTACCTCAACTGGATTCCCGTTCTTTCCCTCGCCGTCGGTGCCCTAGTTTGGTGGGTGCAGCCTGCCTCGCTGATCGTCGCTCTTCCCATCCTTGTGTTGTGGGCGTGCAGCAAATTCGTCTCGATCTGGTTGAATCGCCCCACCGGCGTTCCCCGTAAGGAATTACCGCGAAAAGAAATTTTGTTTCTGCGCAACTCTGCGTTGCACACCTGGCGCTACTATGCGGAATTTTGCACCGAGGAGCATCACTGGCTGATTCCCGACAATGTTCAGGAAGAGCCGCCCGCGGTCGCAGCCCGCGTCTCTCCCACCAATCTCGGAATGCTTCTCAACGCGCAGCAAGTCGCGTGCGAGTTTGGATACCTCACCGTTCCCGAACTGGTGGCTCAGACGAAGCGCACGGTCGCCACGCTTTCCAGTATTCCAAAACATCACGGCCATATCCTCAACTGGTATGACACGCGCACACTCGAGCCACTCACGCCGCGCTTCGTTTCGTCCGTCGACAGCGGCAATCTCGTGGCCTCTTTGTGGACGCTCCAGCAAGGATTGCTCGCTCGCATCAAGCAGCCGCTCCTTCAATCCAGCTTGGCGGAGGGCCTCCTCGACCATCTTCGCGCGCTTGCTGATTTGAAAGCGTTTCCGCGAAAGCATCTCAGTCGCTGTGAGGAAGCGCTCAAAACCGAGAAGTGGTTCTCGGCTCTCGTCAATCTGTTCGAAGGCGCGGACGACGCCCAACCTTCGGGAGTGAAACCGAGCGAGGCGGCAGAAATTGAATGGTTCGAACGCGAAACTCGCGCTCGCATCCAGGGCATTCAGGATCTCGTTCGCTCCTACGTTCCCTGGGAACTCCCCGAATTCGCCTCGGTGCGTAGCGACATCAATGTAGGTCCCGAACTCGAAGAGAATCCGTCGCTGCGACAGTTGCCGATCTTCATCGACGACTTGCACGCCCGCCTGGATCGCGCTCTTCCATCAATTGCCAGAGGCGATCGCGGTCTCTACGAAAGTTTGCAGGCTATGCTGCCGCAAGCTCGCGCCAATGCCTTGCGTCTGATCGAAACCTTGCGCAGCATCGCTGCCGAAGCCGGAGAACTTGCCGAGGCGATGGACTTCACTTTCCTGCTGAACCCGCGCCGCAAGCTGATGTCCGTCGGTTTCAACGTCGAAACCCAGAAACTCGAGCCCGCTTGCTACGACTTGCTCGCTACAGAATCGCGCACCGCGGTTTTCGCTGCCGTGGCCAAAGAAGACGTTTTGCAGGAGACATGGTTCCGGATGGGACGCACCCACACGCTCACCAACGGCAATCCGGTTCTGCGCTCCTGGACCGGCACCATGTTCGAATATCTGATGCCTACGTTGTGGATGCGCTCCTACGCCAACACGCTGCTCGATCGCAGCCGCATCGCCGTCGTCGACTTTCAACAGACCTACGGAAACCGCAAAGGCGTGCCCTGGGGAATTTCGGAGTCGGCTTACTACAAGCTCGATGAATCCGGAAACTACCAGTACCACGCGTTCGGTGTTCCTCAACTTGCCATGATGAAGGGCGAACTGAATCTGCTCGTGATCTCGCCCTACTCCACGTTCCTGGGACTCACCGTCAACGCGACGGAAGCCTTGCGCAATCTGCACCGCATGGATCGCCTCGGTTGGTTCGGTCCTTACGGCTTCTACGAAGCCATCGATTTTGGCCCGTCCGACAAAGTCCGCCGATCCGGTCAAATCGTTCGCTCCTGGATGGCCCATCATCAAGGCATGAGCATCCTCGCGCTCGCCAATTTCCTTTGCGACAACGTGGTCCAGCGCTGGTTCCACAGCAACCGCCGCGTGCAGGCAACGGAGTTGCTGCTGCACGAAAAGCCAATCTCGCACGTGCCCAAAACCAGCGTCCCGCGCGCCAATGCCGCGTGAGGCACAACGTAGCAGTTGTTTCCCCGTGTGTCCCTCTGTGGCCCCTGTGGTGAACGGTTTTGTTCGCTCCCGGAAGGAAACTCGGTGAGCGACGCAGCCGATGTATACTCTGACCGTTCGACTTCTTGAACCCTAATCTCGCCGATCTGAATTCAGGAGACCATCATGCAGAGCCGCATCACTGGCACAACCATGCCTGTTCTGGAATTCGCCCTCGAGCCTAACGATTCCATCATCTCTGAAGCCGGAGAACTCTCTTGGATGGGCAGCTCGATCCAGATGACGACTCATACTCAGTTCGCCGGCGGCGGAGGTCTTTTCGGTGTCCTCAAGCGCGTCGCAGGCGGCGGATCGATCTTCATGACGGAATATCGTGCCTTCGGCGCAGCAGGAGAATTGGCCTTCGCCACTAAGCTCCCCGGACACATTGTTCCCGTCGAAGTCTCTCCAGGCCACGAGTACATGATTCATCGGCACGGGTTTCTCTGCGCCACTCCGCAGATTCAGATCAGCGTTGCATTTCAACAGTCGCTCGGCGCAGGAATCTTTGGCGGCGACGGTTTCCTCCTGCAAAAACTCAGCGGACAAGGTACAGCTTGGCTCGAACTCTCCGGCGAACTCGTCGTCCGTGACCTTCAGCCGGGAGAAACATTGCGCGTCCATCCCGGACACGTCGGCGCATTCCAGGCCAGCGTCTCCTTCCAAATCACCACCGTGCCCGGCATCAAGAACATGATCTTCGGCGGCGACGGCCTTTTCCTCGCCTCTCTCACCGGCCCGGGAAGAATCTGGCTTCAGACACTCCCCATCGCCAAGCTGGCCCACGCCATCGAGCGATACATCCCGCGCGAAGCCACCAGACGCACAGTAGAAGGCGGCGTGGTAGGCGGAATCGTCGGATCAATCCTAGACAACATGAAGTGAAGATGAGTTGTCTCCCCTGTGAAACTCTGTGCCCCCTGTGGTGAGGGTTTTGAAGCAGTGTGCACGAAAGTAATGCGTCAGCTAGGCAGCAACCAGCAATCGACGGCCGCCCTTCGGTTAAACTAAAGCCAGTCTCCCATGATTAACGGCAAACGCATCGCGGTCGTCATGCCCGCCTACAACGCGGCCAAGACCCTGGAAGCCACCGTCGCGGAAGTCGCCGAGCTCGTCGACATCTGCATCCTGGTCGACGACAACAGCAGCGACCAGACAGTCGAAGTAGCCCGCCGTCTCGGCTTGCTCGTCTTCCAGCACGACCGCAACTACGGCTACGGACGCAACCAACAGACTTGCTATCGCGAAGCCCTGTCTGCCGGCGCCGACGTTGTCATCATGCTTCATCCCGACTACCAGTACACTCCGCTGCTCATCACCGCGATGGCCAGTATGGTCGCGTACGATGTCTATGATGTCGTGCTCGGATCGCGCATCATCGGCGGCCGCGCCCTGCTCGGCGGGATGCCGTTATACAAGTACGTTTCAAACCGCGCGCTTACTGCTTTCGAAAATCTTTTTCTGGGTGTGAAGCTCTCCGAATATCACACTGGATACCGTGCCTTCAGCCGTAAAGTGCTCACCGAACTGCCGCTGCTCGAAGACTCCGACGACTTTGTCTTCGACAACCAAATGCTCGCGCAGTGCGTTCATTTCGGCTTCCGTATCGGCGAAGTATCTTGCCCCACGAAATACTTTAAGGAAGCTTCGTCCATCAATTTCCGTCGCAGCGTGAAATATGGCTTCGGCGTGCTGGCCACCACCCTGCAATTTGCTCTTCAAAAGATGGGGCTCATCCATCTGCCACGGTTCAGCGACATTGGCCGCAAACTTGAAGACGAACGCGAAACCTACTACGCTCCTCGCACGGAATCTGGACACACCGTTTAACGTCTCCGGCGTTCCCGACTGGAATGCAAGCAAGCCCTAACTCTTCCGCGCAACGAATCGGACACGACGATTTCTCCGCCCGAAATCTGCTCGTGCTGGCCGCTCTCACAGTGTTCGCGTTTCTGCTGATGGGCTACCATCCCGGCCTCGAGGACGATTCCTTCTACCTCGCGGCGATCAAGCGCGATCTAAATCCGTCCCTGTTTCCACACGACTCCGATTTCTTCCGCCTGCAATTTCAAGCGACCATCTTCGATAAGCTGATCGCTTTTTCCGTCCGCCTGACCCACTTGCCAATTGCTTGGACCGTCCTCTTGTGGCAGGTGGCCGCCATCTTTCTTCTTCTGCACGGCTGCTGGAGGATCGCCCGCCGCTGCTTCTCAACCCCCGAGGCCCAGTGGGCTGCGACCGCTTTGGTTGCTTCGTTGCTAACGCTGCCTCTGCCGGGAATCGCCATCAATCTTGCCGATCAGTATCTTCATCCGCGAACACTCGCGACAGTTGCGATTCTGGCGGCCATCGTTGCGATCCTCGACCGGCGGCCGTGGCTCGCCGGAATTTTTCTGGCCATCGCCTTCTCGATCCACGCCATCATGGCCAGCTTCGGAATTTCCTTCTGCGTGATCCTGTGGTGGTCGTTGCGCGAAAGCAGGCAGAAATCGGCAGTGCCCATCGCGGCGGCGTTCATTCCCTTAGGATGGCTCTTCGAGCCCGCCTCCGATGCCTGGCGACAGGCCGCAGCCACTCGCGGATTTTATTTCCTCACCCGCTGGCACTGGTATGAATGGTTGGGAGTCTTCGCTCCGCTGGCTCTCCTCTTCGCCATTCGCCAATTCCTGCAATCACGGCGAGAGCACAACACTGGCTCCGCCCTGCTCCCTCTGACGTCAACCTTGATTTACTACGGCGTGTTTCAAACAATCGTCGGCCTCGCAATCATGCTCCCGCCAGGTCTCGAGCGCTTGCGACCCTTCGAGCCCATGCGGTACCTGCATCTGCTCTATCTTTTGTTTTTCCTGATCGTCGGCGGACTCCTCGGTCGCTACGTTCTTCAGAGAAGTTTCTATCGCTGGCTTGTGCTCTTCGTTCCGCTCGCTGCCGGTATCTTCTATGCGCAGCGCCAAATGTATCCCGCGTCCGAGCACCTCGAGATGCCTTGGTCTGCACCGCGCA
>Ga0181528_10000559_pt1 | contig 25983 bp, 25 predicted proteins | sample PEATcosm2014_Bin_47_FD_119742 | JGI IMG/M metagenome (GOLD analysis project Ga0181528, IMG submission 119742) | Peatland microbial communities from MTU Mesocosm Facility, Houghton, MI, USA - PEATcosm2014_Bin10_10_metaG | ecosystem: Environmental > Terrestrial > Soil > Wetlands > Peat | place...
CGCACGTAGGCGGGGTAGACGGGCAGGCGGTTTACCAAGAGCTTGCCGGCGTCCGCGCTCTTGCGGGCGAGTTCGGCAATGGCAGGCCACGGCGCTTCGGGGTTGATGTGATCGGGCGTGACCGGCGAGATGCCGCCCCAGTCGTTGAGCCCCGCGCCGATCAGCTTTTGATAGACCCCGGGCGACAGATTTGGCGGCGCCTGGATATTCATGTCGGGCCCGAGGATCAGACGCGCCGTCGCGATGGTCCACAGCAGGTCGTCGAGATCGGGTTCTTCGGAATTGGCGAGCTTGGTGTCCGGCTTGGCCCGGAAGTTCTGGACGATGACTTCCTGGATATGACCATGGGCGGCGTGCAGATCCCGAATCGCCTCGAGCGCGTCGATCCGCTCGTCGCGTGTCTCGCCGATGCCGATCAGGATGCCGGTCGTGAACGGAACCTTCAGTTCGCCGGCCAGACGCAGGGTCTCCAGCCTGACTGCCGGATGTTTATCGGGAGAGCCGTGATGAACGCCGCCCCGTCTGCAGAGCCGCTCGCTGGTCGACTCCAGCATAATGCCCTGGCTGGCCGTCACCTCGCGCAGGCCGGTGATCTCCTTGCGCGTCATCACGCCGGGATTGGCATGCGGCAGCAATCCGGTCTCGCGCAGCACCAGCGCGCACATCGCGGTCAGATAGGAGATCGTCGTTTCGTGGCCGAGTGCCTTCAACGCGTCACGCGCGGCCTGGTACCGCAGCTCGGGCTTGTCGCCCAGCGTGAACAGCGCTTCGGTGCAACCTGCGGCCGCGCCGGCGCGCGCGACGGCCAGCACCTCCTCGGGTGAGAGGTAGACGGGCTTGCCCGCGCGCGGCACCTCCGCGAAGGTGCAGTAGTGACAGACGTCGCGGCAGAGTTTGGTGAGCGGAATGAAAACCTTGCGCGAGTAGGAGATCAGCCTTCCGTGCGCGGAATCGCGCAAGGCTGCGGCTTCTGCCATCAGTTCGGCCAGCGGCGCGTCGAACCGCCGCCGCGTCTCCCGTCTACCGGCCGCCTTCATGGTACATCGTCTCCGCCCTCAGAAGGTCACATTTCGTCGCGGGACGCGCTTGCCGCCACCCGCCAGTGGCCGCATGGTGTCGCATCGACGCGAGCAATGCAATGCAGGGAAGGACGCAACAAATGCTGATCGGCTTCAACGCACCGACTGCCGGACCGCTGTCGACCGCGGATAACCTCACGAAGATCGTAGTTGGCGCTGAGGTGATGGGCTTCGATTACGCGACGTTCAGCGACCACGTCGTGATTCCGACCGCGATCGCGGCCGAATATCCCTACAGCGTCTCCGGGGAATTCCCCAGCGGCGCCCGCGGCGAGCGGCACGAACAGCTGACGGAGATCGCCTGGATCGCCGCGAAAACGACGCGTCTGCGTCTGGTGACGTCCGTCATGGTGGTGCCGCATCGACCAGCCGTGCTGACGGCCAAGATTCTCTCGACCATCGACATTCTCTCGGGCGGTCGGCTGACGCTCGGTATCGGCGCGGGCTGGATGCGCGAGGAGTTCGAGGCCATCGACGCGCCGGATTTCGATGCGCGTGGAACGGTGACCGACGAATATGTGCGCGCCTTTGTCGAACTCTGGACCCGGGATACGCCGAAGTTCGACGGCAAGCATGTCCGATTCTCCAATATCGCTTTCGAGCCGAAGCCCGTGCAGAAGCCACATCCGCCGATCTGGGTCGGAGGCGAGAGCGGTCCGGCGCTGCGGCGAACTGCCCACATCGGCGATGCGTGGTACCCGATCGGTACCAACCCGCAGAATCCGCTCGATAGCCTGACGCGTTTCAAGATCCAGGTGGCGCGCTTGCGCAAGATGACCGCAGAAGCGGGGCGCGATCCGAAGGCGGTCGGCCTGACTTTGCGCTGCACGGCGTTCGGCGAGACCGCGCCACCGCTGGCTGGTGACGGCGAACACCGCCTGTTCGCCGGTGCGCCGGCAGTCATCGCTGCCGACATCAAGGCGCTCCGCGACATCGGTGTCGGCTGTATCGATTTCGGGTTTGGCGGTTCGACAGCCGACGAAGTCCTTGCAGGCATGCAGAAGTTCAGGGCCGACGTCTTGCCGCTCGTCTAGCAGCGTCAGCTATGATCTGGCGAAGGTAAGCCTGATCCTGGGCTATCCCGGCGCGTTGCGGAATTGCGGCACCTATCTGCGTTCCGCAGTCGCGGAGTACCTCGCGATATCGAAACAGGCTAGAAAGCTGTTTCCCGATTTAGCGCCTTCATATGCGATCCGTTCTTGCACTGGAATGAATGGCCAGAAGTGATCGAGTTCCTGGAGTGAACTCCCGCTTTCGTTGTTACATAAAAAATTTCATTTCGTTGACCTTCCGGGATCGTAGCTTCATCGTCTCGTGGGGGTGCGGCTTCCTGGAACGTCGGGCGCCGTCATTATTGGCGAAGATGTTCAGGTGACGGGCCACGAGACCTGTGCAAATCCATCGTGGCGGGGGCACTTGCCGTTGACCAATTCAAGCTTTGCTCCGAACTATCACGATGGCGTTGATGTTATCCCTGACAGATTTGGCGTCGACTCGGGAGATACATCGCATCGTCTGGCGCTCGCGATCGCTGAGCATTCCGCCTCACGATCGTGGTTCGAGCAGCACGACGGGCCGACGCTTCTTGTCGCATTCGCGATCTACGCTGGTTGGCTGGCGCTGCTTGCGTTATATCAGTACCTCCCTTGCTGGATCATAGCCCCGCTCGCAGGTTACTTCGTGCAATGGCATTTCTCTCTGCAGCACGAGGCCATTCACAGCATGCGGGGCCTGCCAAGATGGCTGCGTCGCGCGCTGGTTTGGCCACCGATCGGCATCTGGTTTCCGTTCGAGCTTTATCGTCGCTCGCATTCGCAGCATCATCGCAACAACTATCTGACCTATCCGGGGGAAGATACGGAGTCGTACTATCACGATGAGGAAGATTGGGAGGACTATGGCGATCTGTGGAGGTGGCTCCTTATCGTCAACCAGACATTTCTGGGACGTCTGTTCATCGGCCCCCTCCTGCGGACACCGCGCCTTTTCGTCAAGGAAGTTGGTAGAATGATCGACGGCGACACAGAAAATGCCGGCATCTGGGACCGGCACTTCATTGGCGTGGCCCTCATGTTGCTGTTTTTGACGGAGGTATTTGACATATCCGCTCTGCAGTACCTGGCGGTCTTCGTTTATCCCGGTCTTGTTTTCGGCATGATGCGCAGCTTCACGGAGCACCGCTGGGGTGAACGGCCCGACGAACGCACGGCGGTGGTCGAGTCGAATTGGGTATTCGGATTGCTGTTCTTGTGGAATAATCTTCACGTCGTTCATCACGTCTTCCCGACGTTACCGTGGTGGAAAGTACCGCGTGTGTGGCGGCAGCATCGAGCGCGCATTCAGGCGCATAACGGCGGCTTCGTGTTTCGAGGCTACGGCGAGATCGCGCGTCGATGGCTGGTGACGCCAAATTTCATACCGGTACATCCGCCAAGCCTCTCCGGCGGAAGTTCGGCATCCTAACGCGCGAGAATGCTCGCAGCGGAGTTAACCAGCCATGTTCAAACACGAAAGACGGAACAATGCGGACGGCAAGCCTGCCGATGTACTGCCTTCCTGAAATGGCGGAAGCCAACGCTGCGTTCTGGACAGTTTTGCAGGAAAGACTTCGTGCAAAGCGAATCGATACGACGGACGTCCAACTGAACAGCGGCGTGCTTTCGACACCGGATGGTATTGGACCAACGGTATTCTTCAGCCAAATTTGCGGCTATCCTCTCTTTAAGCATTATCGCGATCAGGGCATTGTGCTGGCCACACCGCATTATGCGATGCCCGGGTGTATAGGCCCGACACATCGTGCACTGTTCATGGTTCGGGTTGACGATCCCGCTGAGTGTCTGGAAGACCTGCGCGGACGCATATTCGGTTGCAACAGCTTATTGTCGAACTCCGGAATGAATCTGCCGCGGCTGTCGCTGGCGCGGATTGCGGGCGGCAAGCCCTTCTTTTCCTCGGTTGTCATGACCGGAGGGCATGTTGCGAGTCTTGAACGTCTTGACGATTGCAGTATTGATGCCTGCTCGATCGACAACGTGACCTGGGGGTATTTCAGAAAATTCCGACCCGTCGCCGCCCAACGATATCGGATACTCGACGAGACTGTCGCTAGCCCGTCGTTACCGTTCGTTACCTCGGTGAACACAACGAGATCCGACGCGGCGGCTATTGCCGAGGCATTGCGTGAGTTCACGGAGGACCCTCAAACCGTTGACCTTCGCGAAACTCTGGAACTCGTCGGCGTTTCCGTTCCGGACTTCGCTGGATACGAACGTCTCGCGGATTATGAGCGCGAAGCCGCCGATCTCGGCTTTGCCGAGATAAGGTAGCGCGAAAGCGGCTGTGACGAACCAGGCAGGCGCTGCGGCCGAAATCATCGCTTAAAGAAAATCGGAGTGTGGCGCCGATTAACCGCCTGGTGCGCGAGCGCGCGTGTAGGCGATATCAGCGACGCAGGACGGAATCGGGCTCCGCAGCGAACATCGCATAGGGCTGCTGGCGGTGGCCACCGAGTTCCATTCGGAAAAATATTCCCAATCGGCGCATAGCGACGAGGCGGTTGTCCTGCATCAGAATGGTCGTCCTTTTGTCGTCCGGTCCGGTGGGACAGCGATCTCTTTGCGGCCCGCAAAAGAGCTTACCCGTTGCATTGACGCACGCTCGCCAGCGCCTGACGATAGCGCTCCAGCCGGGATGCAGGCGTTGCATAGAGCGACGAGCGCGCATCCGTCGTCGCGAAACGGCGTTTCGGTCTTAATCGCTTCCAACCGCAGGCAAGCAAGGCGCAGGTCATGACCTTTTCCGTTTCTCGTCGTGTTTTTATCACCGGCGCCGGTATGGGGATCGCAACGAGCGCGATCCCGGCTCTTGCGGCGACCGACCTCTCTCGCGTCACCCTGCGGGTCGGCGATCAGGTCGGCCAGCAGCAGAGCAAGCTCCGCGCGGCCGGGCTGCTGGACAATGTGCCTTACAAGATCGATTGGTCGGTCTATCCCGCGGCGGTAAATCTGCACGAGGCCCTGAAGGCGGATGCGATCGATATAGGCGCCGCGAACGATTCGCCGACGGTGACTGCAATCGCCAACGGTTCGAAAGTGCAGGTGGTGGCCGCCTGGGACAATGGCGGCCTCGGTACCTCTTTGCTGGTACCGCGTAACAGCGCCGTGCAGTCGATCGCCGATTTCCGCGGCAAGACGATTTCGCCGACGACCCGCGGCAGCGTCGCGCATTATCTGGTCGTCGGGGCCCTGCGGCAGGCAGGCGTCGGTCTTGATGAAGTCAAGCTTGCCTTCATGAATCCAATCGACGCCGGCGCCGCGTTCCAGAGCGGCGCGATCGACGGTTGGGCCACCTGGGGCATCTACGTGGCGCGCGCACGCGGTCAACTCGGTGCGCGCATCCTGTCCGACGGCGTCGGCGTAAATAGCGGTCTGTTTGTTTTTTCAGCGACGCCGTCTTCGCTTGCCGATCCGCTGAAGCGGCTTGCGATGGCCGATTTCTTCAATCGCGTCGAGCGCTGTTATGCCTGGTCGCGAGAGCAGAAGGCCAAGGACATCGAATGGCTCAAAGCCTTCACCAAACAGGACGACGCGATCGCCGAGACGCTTTATTTTGAAGATTCGAGCTATCGGCGAATCGCGATCGATGAAGCCTTTGCGGCGCGGCTGCGCAAGACGTTCGATACCTGGACGTCGGTCGGCGTTCTGCAGGGCGACATCGACTTCAACTCGCGTATCGTGCGCGACATACCGATCGGTTGAAAACAGGGCGCGTGATGTCCGTTCTCGATCCCGCGGTCGGAGTACCGCATTCCTCCAGCGAGGCCGCGCGGCGGCCGGCCCCGCAGCAGGCGGCGGCAGGCGCTCCGCAACTCGCCAGCATCAAGCCGCGACGGCTTGCGGGACATGGCTTGCCGCGGCCGCTTCGCCGTACTATCGGGCCGCTTGCGGTGCTCCTGCTCTGGCAGATTGCTTCCGTCACCGGGCTGTTGCCGCGGGAGATACTGGCGGGCCCGACCGCGGTGATCGCAAGCGCGTCCAGGCTGCTGGCGACGGGCGAATTGCAGCAGGCCATCGTTACATCGCTTGGCCGGGCTGCGGCGGGACTTGCGATCGGAGGTTCCGCGGCGGTTGTGCTGGCTATCCTTTCAGGCCTGTTCCGTCTTGGCGAAGACCTCATCGATTCCAGCATGCAGATGCTGCGTACGATGCCCATCGTGGCGCTGATCCCGCTATTGATCATCTGGTTTGGTATCGGCGAGCAGCCGAAAATCGCGCTGATCGCGCTGGCAACGGCGTTCCCGCTCTATCTCAACGTCTATGCCGGCATCCGCAACGTCGATCAGAAGCTGATCGAAGCAGGCCTGACACTCGGGCTCAGCCGCATCGGCCTGGTATGGAACGTGGTCTTGCCCGGGGCGCTTCCGAACGCGCTGATCGGGTTACGCTACTCGCTCGGCGTTGCCTGGCTCGCGTTGGTGTTTGGTGAACAGATCAATGCCAACGCCGGTATCGGCTATTTGATGAACACCGCACGCGAGTTGTTCCAGACCGATGTCATCGTTGTCTGCCTCATGGTCTACGCGCTGCTTGGATTGATCGTCGACGCCCTCGTCCGCGTCCTGGAGAGGATCCTGCTGTCATGGCGGCCGTCCTTCACCGGAGCATGAGCGGTGCCGCAGCGGGGACGGTTACCACCGCGGTTCGCGTGCGCGAGTTGACGCGCCGCTTTGGTTCTCACGTCGTGATCGACGGCCTGAATCTGGATATCGCGGCCGGCGAGTTCGTCGCCCTGATCGGCGTCAGCGGATGCGGCAAGTCGACGCTGCTGCGCGTGCTCGCTGACCTCGACACGGAGATCGAAGGCGAGGTCGACGTGGCTGCGCGGCGCGCGGTCGCGTTTCAGGAGCCTCGGCTGATCCCGTGGAAATCGGTCTGGAAGAACGTTGTACTTGGCCTTGCGGGATTGCCGGATCGTGCGCGAGCAGATGCGGCGCTGGACGAGGTCGGTCTCGGACACCGGGCCGATGTATGGCCCAAGGTGCTTTCCGGCGGAGAAGCCCAGCGCGCGTCGCTGGCGAGGGCGCTGGTCCGAGACCCCGATTTACTGCTGCTCGACGAGCCTTTCGGTTCGCTCGATGCGCTGACCCGCATCAACGCCCAGGCGCTGGTGGCGGAGCTGTGGCGGCGGCACGGTTATGCGGTGCTGCTGGTGACGCACGATGTCGAGGAGGCGCTGTTGCTCGCCGATCGTGTGCTGATGATGGAGAGTGGTGCCATCGCACACGAGCTTGCCGTCGACCTGCCGCGGCCCCGCGACATCAGCGATGAGCGGTTCGGCGCTTTGCGCCGTCAGCTCCTGACGTGGCTTGGCGTCCGTGTTCGCGACGCCGTCGCCGTATCCGCTTAAGGCACGAGGCACATGGCTTCATCATTGCTGGAACCGCTCTCGATAAAGACCGATGTGCTGATCGTCGGTGGCGGCATGGCGGGTGCCTGGGCGGCCACTGCCGCCGCGAAGGCCGGGGCATCCGTGATCCTGGCCGAGAAGGGCTATTGCGGAACAAGCGGTGTGACCGCGGCGGCGGGACCTGGGCACTGGTGGGTGCCACCGGATCCTCCCGAGGCCCGCGCCGCTGCGGTCAGCAATCGCATCGCAGCCGGTCTTGGTCTGGGCGAAGCCGATTGGATGCACCGTATTCTCGACCAGACCTGGCGCACGCTGCCGACGCTTGCGTCCCATTACAAGTTTGGCGTTGACGATGAAGGACGTGTCAACTATCGCGCCGTGCGCGGACCGGAATATATGCGTGCGCTCCGCCAGTTCGTGCTGAGCCACGGCGTCATGATTTTGGATCAGTCACCCGTTATCGAGCTGTTGGCCCGTGATGACGGCTCGATCGGCGGCGCACGTGGACTTCGCCGTCAGCAGGGAGGCCGGCTATACGAGGTCGAGACAGGTGCCGTCGTGCTGGCGGCCGGTGGCACCAGCTTTCTGTCGCATCTTCTGGGATCGAGAACCAATACGGGCGACGGCTATCTGCTGGCGGCAGAGGCAGGCGCGGAAATGTCCGGCATGGAATTCACCGCGGCCTATACGATCGCGCCGGCGCATTCCACCATGACGCGCAGCATGGCCTATTCGTTCGCGTCCTATTACGACGCCGACGGACGGGAACTCGATTTGCCCTTTGGCCCGGACCAGACACAGCGTCTCGCCCGCGCGTTGTTGCGCGGACCGGTCTATTGCTCGTTGCACAAATTGCCGGAGGACATCAAGGCCCGGCTTCACACGATCTCGCCGAACGTTCCACTCGTCTTCGACCGGTGGTCCGTCGATCCCTATCGCGGTCGTTTCGAGGTTACACTGCATAATGATGGGACCATCCGCGGCATCGGCGGCGTCCGTGTTATTGACGCGGATTGCGCCACATCGGTGCCGGGACTGTTTGTGGCGGGCGATAATGCTTCCCGCGAGAAAGTCGCAGGCGCGATTTCCGGCGGCGGCAATGTCAACTCCGCCTGGGCGCTTTCTTCCGGTGTGTTTGCGGGCAAGGCTGCCGCGCGTCTGGCGCGCGGTGTGCGGGGCGGTCCGGCCCGATTGCAGCCGCTCGGCCAGGCCGGCTTGCGCCCCCGGAGGCAACGCAAAGCAATCGACCTGACCGCAGTGCAGGCGGGCGTGCGCGCCGAGATGCACCCTTACGACAAGAACTTGTTCCGCGATGGCACGGCGCTGGCGGCCTCACGTCGAAGCCTCGACGACCTCTGGACCGAACTGACCGATCACGCGTTACACGACAATATCGCTCTTCGCGAAGCCGCCGCTCTGGTGGCTACGGCGCGCTGGTCGGTCTCTACGTCGATCCGACGCACCGAGAGCCGCGGCATGCACCATCGCAAGGACTATCCAGCGCCGGACCCCAATTTCGCCGTCCGGTTGCTGTCCGGCGGCTTCGACCGCGTGTGGGTGGCGGCCGACCAGGCATCTGTCCGCGTTGATGAACTGGAAGCGACGCCATGATCGAACTCATCCTAACCGACCGCTGCACCAATTGCGGCGCTTGTGTCGAGGTCTGCCCGACCAATGTGCTTGATCCGTCCACCTCGGGTCCGCCGGTGCCGGCACGCATCGAGGACTGCCAGACCTGCTTCATGTGCGAACTGTACTGTGCTGCGGACGCGATCTATGTCGCTCCCGATTGCGACCGCCGCGTCACGGTCAGTCCCGACGACGTCATCGCTTCGGGCCGCTTGGGCCAATACCGCAGGCACTCCGGCTGGGATGAGTGGGCCGATCAGTTTCCGAACAATCAATGGCTGATGGAGCTGGTATTCCGCCGTGCCGGGGAAGCCGCGACGAAGCCCGCGGGAACCGAACAGAATTCGATTCCTTGAACGCGAAATTGCGGAGAACAAGTTCGATGTTGTGTGACAAAAATTGAAACTCGCTACCATCGAATTGGGCGATCGACTTTGCCAAGCTTTGATGCCGCGAAGGCGGTGGAGGAGAATCTTTTACCTCATGACCGATGCGTCGTTGTCTTCAGCGCAGATATTGGGAGCGGCAAAGCGAGCCGGATCCGCCGAGCAGACGCCGATTCGAGGTGAGCCCGTCGTCGTGACGGTGATTGCCGATGTCGTGGCCGGGAAAACCGGTTCCCGACCATCGTCGGCGTTCGGTGCCTGGTGGCGACCGCTGCTATTGCCCTGGCTCCTGCCGCTTGGCTTGCTGGCTGTCTGGCAATCCCTGTCGGCGACCGGATTGATTTCGACGGCCATCGTTCCGGCCCCCTACGAGATATGGACCGCGGCCCGGCAATTGGCCGAACGGGGAGAACTGCAAATCGACATCCTCGTCAGCCTTCGGCGCGTCGCGATCGGCTTTTTTATGGGCGCGACCACCGGCCTGCTGTTTGGCCTGTTCGTCGGCTTATTCGAGCCGGTCCGTGACCTGTTCGATCGCTCGTTGCAGATGGTGCGCACCATTCCGCATCTTGCCCTCGTGCCGTTGATGATCCTCTGGTTCGGGATCGGCGAGGAGCCGCGCGTGATTCTGGTCGCGATGGGATCGCTGTTTCCAGTCTACATCAACACCGTCGGCGGCATTCGCAACGTCGATCCCAAGCTGATCGAGCTCGGAAAATCCTACGGTCTCGGTCCCGCCGAACTGGTCTGGTCCGTCATTCTGCCGGCCGCGCTGCAGCCGATCCTGGTCGGCATACGCTATGCGCTGGGCGTCGCGTGGCTCACGCTCGTGGTCGGGGAGACAATCGCATCACGGGACGGCATTGGCTATCTCGTGCAGAACGCGCGCGAACTGCTGCGCATCGACGTCATTGTGCTCGCCATCATTCTTTATGCGATCGCGGGCTGGCTGTCTGATCTGGTCACGCGCCTGATCGAACAGCGTCTGTTGCGATGGCACCCCAACTACGCCAGGCGGATCGGAACATGAGCGGCGCGGAAGTCCGGCTTCGTGCGGTGAGCAAGTCGTTCGGTGCACGAGAGGTGCTGAACCGGCTCGATCTCGATGTCGCAGCCGGGCAGTTCGTCTCGATCATCGGTCCGAGCGGCGCCGGCAAATCGACGCTGTTGCGCCTTATCGCCGGACTTGACGCACCGACCGGCGGCCGCATCGAACTGCGAACGGCCGGCAATAAGTCCGACGTCAGAATGATGTTTCAGGAGGATCGTCTACTGCCCTGGCGCACGGTGCTGCGCAACGTCGTGCTGGGCCTCAAGGGCCGCGAGAATCAGGCGACCGGTATTCTTCGTGCCGTGGGCCTGCAGGGACGCGAGAACGATTTCCCGATCGGGCTTTCCGGCGGCCAGCGTCAGCGCGTTGCGTTGGCGCGGGCGCTGATCCATGAGCCGGATTTGCTGTTGCTCGATGAGCCGTTCGGCGCGCTCGATGCCATTACCCGGGCCACGATGCAATTGCTGCTGGAGCAGCTTCTCGCTGTTCGGCCGCGCACGGTGATGCTGGTCACGCATGATGTCGAGGAGGCGCTGCTGCTTTCGGACCGCGTGCTGCTGGTCAGGGACGGTGGCATCGCGCGTGACCTCGCTTTCGACCGTCCGCGGCCGCGGCATCGCGGCGATCCGTACCTCGCGGCGTTGAAGGAAGAACTTCTAGACGGACTATTGGTTGCGGAACGCGACCTGCCGGCGGTTGCATGAAATGATGAAAGGACCAGCAGATGACATCACCTCGTTCCAGTAGCGCCGCATCCCGCGGGATTTCGCGGCGGAGGTTGCTCGCGGCTTCGAGCGTTGCGTTTGCCGCGGCCACGGTGGGTCCTCGCCGAATATCCCCGGCGGGAGCCGACGCGGCTCCCCCGCAATTGACTGTTGCCGTGATTGGCGATGGTCGCACCAGCCTCTGGGCGTCGCTCCAGGCCGGCGTCAGCGGCCGCAACCTCGAGCAGGAACTCGGCACGAAAGTCGTGTGGCAACCCGGCTTCACGGCCTCGTTGCCGGTAATGGAAGCCGTGAAGGCTGGATCGGTTGACTTCACCTTTGCTACCGCAACCGCGGTAGTGAATGCGGTCCCGGCACGCGTGCCGATCGTGCCGCTTGCGGCCTATCCGCTTCCGGCCAACGAGGTGGACTTCCTGGTGCAAGCCAACTCGCCGATCAAGACGGCGGCCGATCTGAAGGGCAAGAAGATCGCGCACCAGAACGGAACGACCGGAACCTACAGCCTGATCAAATATCTGGAGACCGCGGGATTGCGGTTGCCGGACGTCCAGGCCGTCAGCCTCAGCGGCGCCGACGCGTACACAGCCTTCGCGCAAGGCAGCATCGATGGCTGGATTCACTGGCAGCCGGCAACTGCGCTCGCGCTCTCGAAGCTCGGCGACAGGGCGCGTCTGCTTCCTGACGTGAAGACCTATGACTACGCATTTTATGTCGCCCGCAGCGACGTTGCAGTAAAATATCCGCAAGTTCTCGCCAGGTTCGTGAAGATCATTCGGGACACTCAGGCCTACATCTTCTCCAAGCCTGCCGAGTCGGTTGCGCTCTGGGCGTCGCTGGGCGCATTTCCCCCCAATGGCGTCGAGCAGGGCGTTTATGAAAAATTGATCCGCGATGCCCGCCTCTCCGAGTCCGGGGCATTGGCGCTGAGGCCGATCGACGAAGCGGCGGCGGCCTCGACGCAAGATCTCGCCGACAGTTTCCACGCTCTGGGCGTTTTGCCTAACAAGGTCGATGTGCGGTCGTTCCTGCTGGGCTCGCAATTCGACGCGTTCAAGAAGGCGGTTGCCTCGGAACTTGGAGCTTGATGCCATGACCGCACATCACGATGGCTCCCTCAGGCTGGCGGCATTTGTCACGGCTGGCCCCGGAAGGCCCGGCGGCTGGCGTTATCCCGCGTCGGAGTCTGGATGGCTGGACGCGGCCTATTATCAGCACATCGCCCGCACGCTGGAGAACGGCCTGTTCGACATGGCGTTCTTCGCCGATATCCTTGCCGTGCCCGATCGCTACCAGGGCAGCAACGACAGCCAGTTGCGCTACGGCGCGCTCGGCTCGCTGCGGCTCGATCCGGTCGTGGTGCTGAGTATTATGGCCGCTGCGACGAAACATCTCGGCCTCGCTTCGACCCGCTCGACCAGCCACTACGAACCGTTCGAGGTGGCGCGCTCATTTGCGACGCTCGATCACATGAGCGCGGGACGCTCGGCCTGGAACGTCGTAACCTCGTTCCAGGACGCGGAGGCTCGCAATTTCTCCAAGAACGAGCAGATCCCGCGCAATCGCCGTTACGATCGCGCCGACGAATTCCTCGAAGTGGTGTTCAAGCTCTGGGACAGCTGGGAGGACGACGCGCTGGTGCTCGACCGCGAGACGCCGCTGTTCGCCGATCCGGCCAAGGTTCATCACATCAACCACCGCGGTGAATGGTTCAACGTCCGTGGGCCGCTGAACGTGTCGCGGCCGCCACAGGGCTATCCTGTCATTATTCAGGCGGGCGCTTCGGATCGCGGCCGCGATTTCGCCGCGCAATGGGCCGACGTGATCTTCGTCAGCCACGATTCGTTCGACAGCGCGAAAGCGTTCTACCGCGAGCTGAAGGACCGCGCCAAGGCGCACGGGCGGGACCCGCGCTCGCTCAAGATACTGCCTGCGGCGACACCCTTGGTCGGCGAAACGCAGGCGATCGTGGACAGCAAGCAGCGCCTGCTCAGTGATCTCATCAATCCGCACGCGGGACTATCGACGCTGTCCTATCATCTCGATGTGGATCTCGGTCCTTTCGCGCTCAACGAACCGCTGCCGGACGTCGAGGTGCCCGGTGTGCAAGGTCATTATCAGGAAGTGCGGGAAGCAACCTTGCGCGACGGACTGACGTTGCGCGATCTCGGCAAGCGATATGGCAGCCGCTACGAAGGCGATTTCGTCGGCACGCCTGACCGCGTCGTCGACGGGTTTGAGCGCTGGTTCCGCGAAGGCGCCGCTGATGGCTTTACCGTCAGCGCGCCGTACCAGCCGGGCGGCTTCGAGGAGTTCGTGCGGCTGGTGGTACCGGAATTGCAAAAGCGTGGAATCTATCGGACCCAATATGAAGGAAAAACGCTGCGAGACAACCTCGGTCTGGCGCGGCCGCAACGCGGAGCCTGGCAGGAAAGGGCAACCCGGCACAGGCTGAAGGAGCCGGCATGACGATCATTGAAGAGCAATCGACGGTGTCCACCGCCGATATTACAAAAGTATTCGCCGAAACGACGCGTACCCATGGTCGTTTACTGGTCAGCGCGAATGGCAGGCATTTTGTCTCTGATACCCGCCCTGCTGTCGGAGGCCCAGGTGAAGCGATCCAGGCTGGCGAATTACTGTTGTCGGCACTTGCCTCGTGCGGACTCGGTTTGATCCAGGCGCATGCCAGCAGCCGCGGGATCGATCTCGGCGAGGTGCGGATTGCCTCGGCCTTCAGACGTCATGCCGATGATCCCACCCGTTACGACTACATCAGGCTGACGGTCACGTTCGAAGGGCGGATCAGCGAAGGCATCGCAGACGACTGCATCAAGCATTTCACCGACAATTGTCCGATCTACAATACGCTGCGGCGTGGTGGTCCGATTTCGATCGAGCAGGAGAAACGCTGACGGCGGCGAATGTGGCGCGCTCGGGCGAGACCACATATCCTCGAAATCCGGAAAAAGCCGAAAACTTCGAACTTTTCAGAATGTATCGCGTTCATGGATCACGATGCGATGGAAACCGCGCGCTGCCGCATCGAGCAGAAAACCCAATACGCCGATGATCAGGACTGTTGCAGTCAGTTCCGAATAAGCCAGCCGATCGCGGGTATCCAGGATGAAATAGCCGAGACCCGCCGACACGCCGAGCATTTCGCACGGTACGAGGACGATCCAGACAATACCGATTGCAAGTCTCAGTCCGGTCAGCACGTGGGCCATGACGCCCGGAAAAATGACATAGCGCAGTGTCTCCCAGCGCGTGGCGGACAGGCTGGCTGCAAGGCTGAGCCAACTCGGTTGGAGGCGTCGGACGCCTTCCGCTGTATTGAGAAGGATCGGCCATAGCGCGGCAAAAGTAAGAAGGAAATAGATCGGGCGATCGCCGATGCCGAATACCATGACGGCGATCGGCATCCATGACAGCGGAGAGATCATCCGCAGGAATTGAAAAGCGGGCGACGTCCCGGCGTTTAACCACGCAAAACTGCCGACAGCCAGTCCGAGCGGCACGCCGATCAGAAGGGCGAGGCACAGGCCGACCAGTACCCGACGCAGGCTGACCATGATGTGAACGGGGAGATCGGAGTGTGTCGCGAGCTGAGCCAGGCTTGCGAAGGCCTCAAGCGGCGAGAAGTGGCGCAGGAAACTGCCCGGCGAAGCCAGAACGGCGGTAGCTATCCACCAAACCAGCATCAGGGCGGCAAGGCCAAAAATGCCGGCCATTGCCCTTGTCACGTGACCAAACCATGCAGACCGCGGCTGCGTCGTGGTGTCTCGTCCGGAGCGGACCGGCGCCGCCGATACCTTTGTTGCGCCGGCCGGCGTCCAGCTCGCAGTCATGCGACAATCAATTCCTGCCGCACGAAGCCGTCCGGCAAGCCGAAAGCCTGCAGGCCACCCGCTGCCACGATTGCCTTTTTGACAAAGCTGTCATCGACGAGTTCGCGGGCCGCAGTGACGGGATCGAGATCGCTGAGGAAGGCGTGATCGCCTTCAATGAGCGTGCCTTTCAGCCGGCGAACCAGTTCCTCGGTGTAGCTTGCGTAAGGGTAGGGCTGAAAATCGATGCGTCGTTCCAGCCATGACTCATTGCGGATCGCGCCCGTGCGGAGATAGTTGGTATTGTCGCTGTCGGGCGGCGACAGAACTTTTTCCAGAACCGCGGTAGCGTGAGGCGTGTATTTGTTGGCACCGTCCTTGGAAAGCAGCGCAGCCGTCTCCGCCCGGTTTGCGCGGGTCCAAAGCTGCGCCTTCACCATCGCGTTGACGACTTTCTGCGACCATCCAGGGCGCTGCTGCAGGTCGCGTTCGTGCATGAAGACGACGCAGCAGGCATGGTCTTTCCAGACGTCGCCGGTAAACCGCAACACCTTGCCGATGCCGAGTGTTTCCGCCGTTGCATTGAACGGTTCGGCCACGATATAGCCCGCGATCTGGCTTGACGCGAGCGCAGGCACCATGTCGGACGGCGCCATCACCACGAGCTGGACTTCGTTGGCGGCCGGCGGCGTGTCACGTCGTGCCACCGGCGTCAGGCCGTTTTCGCGGAACAGCGCCTGCACCACGACGTTGTGGATCGAATACCAGAAGGGGATCGCGACGGTCTTGCCACCCAGCCCCTTCACGTTGTCGATCTCTGGACGAACCGTCAGTGCAGAGCCGCCGGTGTGGTTCCAGGCCACCACCTTCGCCGGTGCCTTGCTTCCGAACCTGGCCCAGACCGTGATAGGCGACAACAGGTGAACGACATTGACCTGACCGGAGATGAATGCTTCCAGGATCTGCGCCCAGCTTCGGAGCAGAACCGGCTTTTCAGCCTGCAGGCCTTCGGCCTCGAAATATCCCTTGCCATGGGCGACCAGCAGCGGCGTCGCGTCGGTGATCGGCAGATAGCCGATCCGCACCGGCGCGTCTTTCTCCTGCGCCCGCGCCTCATGGGCGCGCAGCAGCGGTAATGAGCCACTAGCTGTCAGGATGGCAGACAGCTTCATCAGGTCGCGGCGTGAAAAGGCGTCCTCGAACGGCATCGGTCTTGTCCTTTCGTTTAGTGGAGGCGCATCGCGCGACGCAACGCAGTCACGATTTCAACGCGGATTGCGCCGAGTTCGGTGACGTAGTTCTCTCTCGGCTTCGGCAAATCGATACTCCATTCACCGATCCTGTGAGCGGGAGATCCGCCGAGCAGCAGGACCCGATCCGATACCAGGAGAGCCTCATCGATATCGTGGGTGATCAAGACGGCGGCCGTTCGAAAGTCCCGCACAATTTTGAGGAGAAGATCCTGCATCTGCGACCGCGTCACCTCGTCGAGCGCGCCGAACGGCTCGTCCAGCAGCAGGATGTCAGGCTTGCGCGCCAGACAGCGGGCAAGCGCGGTCCGTTGTGCCATTCCGCCGGAGAGCTGATCCGGAAACTGACGCCGCGCCTGTGACAGGCCCACCTCGCTGATGGCGGTATCGACACGGCTGGCACGTTCGGATCGCGACAAGCGTGGTTGATGCTTGAAGTTCAGACCGAACGCCACGTTTCGCTCGAGCGAAAGCCAGGGCAGCAGGCCAGGGTCCTGGAAGGCAATAGCAACGCGCGGATGCGGACCACCCAGCGGAGCGCCTTGCACGGAGACTACACCGCTGGTGGGTCGTTGAAGCCCGGCCAGGATTCGCAGCAAGCTGGACTTGCCGATGCCGCTCGGACCGAGAACGCTGACGGTCTCCCCGTATTTCAGCTCGAGGTCGAAATGCTCGAGCACATTGTGGTCGCCGCCAGGGTAGCGAAGTGCAATGGCACTGGCGCAAAGGATTGGTTCGGCGATCATGCGATTTCGCGTTTTGTCGATCGTTGCTCATGCGCGCCGATAACGGTTCTGAGCTGAACGAGGCTCGGGGTGACGACCGGAACAAAGGCGCTTTCGCGCAACCGGCGCTGATAGCCCTCGCCCGGACCGGACAGGTAGGCCTTTCCGCCGGTGGCGCCGAGTTCGAGCTGAAGGGCTTCGTTGACGATCTCGGCGAACCGGATACGCAGGCGAAACAGGTGAACAGGCTGCTCGACAAAGAAGGAGCCGATGAGTCGCGATAGCAGGCGTTGCTCGAGATCATCCAGTTCCGCTGTCAGTCTTTCGATCGGTCCGGTCAGTACCCCGCGGTCGCGGCCGACCAATTTGCGGGCTTCGGCGAGCGATCGGCTGGCCAGTCCGATCGACATGCCGCATTGCAATCCGAGAAAGGCGGGACGCACCTGAGGTAGCCACTTGCCGGCATCCGCATGAATGATCCGGTCTTCCCCGATTTCCGCACGCGTAATCCTGATCGCCGCCGTATTGGTGGCGCGCATGGCCATCAGGTCGAGATCTCCCGAGCGCTCCACGCCGTCATCATCCGATGAAAGGCTGACGATGAAGGCAGAATGGTCGTCGCCCTGCACGGCCGCCGCCACGTCGAAACCTTCTTTGCGCAGATTCGTCACCCAGGGCAGGGTCCCGTTAATGTGGACCGCGCGGTCGTGGCTCGTCGCCTTGACCTGAAGCGCTTCAAGTCCGTTGAGGAACTTCATCGCGTTCGACAGGCCCGTCGCGCCCGCCCGCCGTCCCGCCAGCAAGTCCGGCAGCAGTTTTTCCCGCAAGGCGGCGTTCGGGCTTTGCAGCAGATATTCAATGAAGGTGCGGTGACCCCAGAACACGAATCCGGCCGCAAGCGATCGGGCGGATACTGCGGCGATCGCCCTGGCGGCGTCCGACACGTCCGCGCCGGCTCCGCCGTCACGTGCGGGTACGCCGATCTTGAACAGTCCGGCCTGGGCGAGTTGCGGAAGCAGCGCCGATGATCCTTCCGATGCTGCATCGAGATCGGCGGCATTGCCGTCGAGCCACCGACCGATATCGGATGGGAGGCTTGCTTCGCCTGCCGTACTCATCGCTAACTCGCCGCTAGCGCGGGGTCAGCGTTCCAGGCATAGGAAGAGAGTTCCGGATTGAGCTCGGGCCGGCCGAGATTGTTGCTGAAATTGCAAAGCGTGGCGAGGCTGACGCCAAGGACGACTTCGAGCGCATCGGCTTCACTGAATCCTGCCGCAAGGAACGTCTTCAGTTCGTCATCCCGGACGTTGCCACGGCTGCGGATGACCGCTCTCGTGAAGTCAGCTACGGCACCGAGTCGGGAGTCGGGGACGCGATCTCCGTTACGCAATGCGTTGACGATCTTTTCGCTCAGGCCGAGCTTTTTGTAAGCGATGGCGGTGTGTCCGGCGACGCAGAAGCCGCAACCATGTATTGCCGCGGCCGTGATCTGCACCGCTTCGCGCTCTGCGGCGCTAAGTTCACCCCGCGCATTGATGGCAGTGAGTGTCTGATAGGCTTCCAGCGCAACCGGCGCATTCGCCAGCAAGCCGACCAGATTTGGCAGAAAGCCATTGTTTTTCTGCGCGGCCGCCACGCGTGGTTTTGCGGCATCGGGCGCATCATCGATGGTGCGAAGAGACAGACGAGACATGTGAGACATCCTGTGCAGGCGCCGATCCATGGCGAGATCGACGCGCTGATTGATCCCAACGTTCTATGCGCTCGCAATTTTGTTTAACAGGTTTCCGGAAAAAGAAGTTGAATGCTCTTCGCTGACGGATGCCGCGGAGAATTATGTGCTCCGGAACATTGCCTGGGTGGAAGCCACGTTCCAGCGGATGCTCCCGCTTCTCACCGGCCTGGTTGCAGCGGCCTGCCGCGCGGTCATTTGGTAGACCGTCATTTCATCGAAGGGGCGGCAGACGAAGTGCTTGTTGCAATCTGGCATGACGAACGACTAGCGGCAATTAATTGCTGCATCGCCTGCGATCGGCTGCTTAGGTATGCAAGGTACCGCCATAACGAGAGAGGGATGCAGCATGTCCGCTCAGAGCGCCTTGTCTCATGCGCCAAAGCCGGCTTTGGTCGAATCCGGCGATGTCACCTCTCTTACGGCCGTCGAACTGGTTGCGCATTACCGAGCGAAGACATTGTCTCCGGTCGACGTTACGCGCGCGGTTCTCGATCGCATCCGGCGCCTGGATTCGCGCGTCAATGCCTTCGCCTTTGTTGACGCGGATGCGGCGCTTGCGTCGGCGAAGGAATCGGAGGAGCGCTGGCGGCGAGACGAGCCACTTGGTCTGATCGATGGCGTGCCGGTCGCGCTGAAGGATCTGATCCTGGCGAGAGGCTGGCCCACCTTGCGCGGCAGCCGCGCGGTAGATCCCGCCCAGGACTGGAGCGAGGACTCTCCGGCAACGGCGCGGCTCCGCGAGCACGGCGCGGTGCTGCTGGGCAAGACGACGACGTCGGAATTTGGCTGGAAGGCGCTTGGCGACAGTCCGTTGACGGGGATCACGCGAAACCCGTGGAATCTGGCGCATACGCCAGGCGGCAGCAGCGGCGGAGCCGCCGCGGCGGCGGCGATTGGCTTCGGTCCGCTCCATGTCGCGACCGACGGCGGCGGTTCGACCAGGCTGCCGGCCGCGCATAGCGGCCTGTTCGGTTTCAAGCAAAGCTTTGGCCGTGTCCCGGTCTACCCACAGTCGCAAAATGGAACGCTGTTTCACGTCACGCCGCTGACGCGTTCGGTCCGTGACGCCGCCCTTCTGCTCGACGTCATCGCGCGCCCCGACTGGCGTGATTGGAATGCATTGCCGGCCCAGGAGATTGCCTGGCAGGCGGATCTGGACGCGGGCATCAAAGGGCTTCGCATCGCATTCAGCCCCACTCTTGGCTATGCGCAGGTAGACCCTGAAATCGAGAAGATCGTTACCGACGCGGCTGCCGTGTTCGCCGCCGAAGGCGCTATCGTGGAGCGTGTCGATCCCGGCATCGAGGACCCCATCGACATCTTCCGTACTCTGTGGTCCACCGGGGCTGCGAAACTCCTGGCGTCGATCGAGGTGGATCGCCGAAGCCTGGTGGAGCAGGGCTTGCAGGACATCGCCGAGAAGGGGCGATCGATTGACGCGGTCAGCTATCTCAGGGCGGTCGATCGCCGCGAGGCCTTGGGGCGGGATTTCAACCGCTTTCATCGGAACTGGGATCTGCTTCTGACGCCAACGACGGCGTATCCGGCTTCGCTCGTCGGCGCGGCGGGTGAGGACCTGGTCTCGCGGCCGGTCAGCTCTCCCTTCACCTATCCGTTCAACCTCACGCAACAGCCGGCGGCGTCTGTTCCGGCAGGGTTCACTTCCGGAGGACTCCCGGTCGGCCTGCAGATCGTCGGCGCGAAATTTGCCGATGCCACGGTACTGCGTGCGGCTCGCAGCTTCGAACTTGCTCGTCCGTTTGCCCGGCCGAAAGATCCATCGTGAACGCCCTAACCGACGAACTCGATCTGGACTTGCCGCATCTGACAACGGCCTACAAGAGTGGGGCGCTGACACCGACTGTTCTGGTCGAGCGCATTCTGGAGCTGATCGCAAGCCGCGGAGAGGACGGCGTCTGGATCACTCGGGTCGAACGCGACGACCTGCAGGCGCGGGCGAAGCAGCTTGAGGCATTGACGGACGGCGAACGAGCGGCGCTGCCGCTGTGGGGGATACCGTTCAGCGTCAAGGACTGTATCGATGTGGCCGGCCTGCCGACGACATCTGCGTGTCCCGCATTTTCCTACACGCCGGCGCGCCATAGCCCCGCGGTCGAGCGGCTGCAGGCGGCAGGCGCGATCCTGGTCGGCAAGACCAATATGGATCAGTTCGCGACCGGGTTGGTCGGGGTGCGCTCGCCCTACGGCGTGGCCCGTAATCCGTTCGATCCCGCCTACATTCCCGGTGGTTCGAGTTCCGGTGCGGCGGTATCGGTCTCAGCCGGGCTCGTCAGCTTCGCGCTCGGCACCGACACCGGCGGCTCGGGCCGCGTGCCGGCAGCGTTCAATAATGTGGTGGGATTGAAGCCGACACCCGGATTGATCAGCGGCCTCGGCACTGTTCCCGCCTGCCGTTCGATCGAGACGATTTCGATCTTCGCCCTGACGGTAAAGGACGCGGTCGCTGTCTTCGATGTCGTGCGGGCCTATGACCCGCAGGATCCTTTCTCCCGGAGGCCGACACCTGCGGCGCATGCGGTGCCGAATGAATTTAGATTCGGTGTGCCGGCGCGGTCCTCGCTCGACTTCTTCGGCGATCGGGAAGCTGCGGTGCTTTTTGGAAGCGCCGTCGAGCGGCTGCAGGCGTTGGGCGGCGTCAAAGTTGACGTCGACTATGCGCCGTTTGCCGAAACCAACGACTTGCTGTTCAAGGGACCATGGCTTGCGGAGCGCTATGGAGCGCTGAGGCATATCGTCGAGCAGAAGCCCGGCTCATTGCTTCCGCTCACACGCGAAATTCTCCTCGGCGGCAGGAGCATCTCCGGTGTCGATGTGTTCGCCGCGCAGCAGCGGCTGAACATTCTCAAACGCCAGATCGGCCGGCTCTGGAACGAGATCGATGTCTTCGTTGTGCCGACCACCGGCACAATCTACCGCGTCGATGAGGTCGAGGCCGATCCGATCGCCTTGAATGCGAGGCTCGGGACCTACACCAATTTCGTGAATCTGGCCGATCTCGCCGCTGTCGCCGTGCCGAGCGGCTTCCGCTCCGACGGGTTGCCCGTGGGTATCACCCTGATTGCACCCGCCTTCGCAGATCACCCCGTCGCCCAGCTCGGCGATCGCTTTCACCGTGCGTCCGGCCTGCCGCTAGGTGCACGGCAGCTGCGGCCAGCGTCATTTTCAAGCCGTTCCAGCACAGTTGAGGAGGTTGTGACGTGACACCGATTGCGGTCATTTTTGGAAGAAAGCTCGCACGGGCAGGCATCCTGGCGCTTTCACTGGCGGCGTTGTCCGCAACGCCGTCCCGGGCGCAGGACATCGCTGTGGGCGAGGGGATTGCCCTCGGCTGGGGGCAGTTCTACGTCGCGGATCACGACAAGACCTGGGAGAAGCAGGGCCTGATCCCGAAGGTCTCAACCTTCGCCAGCGGCCGCCTGGTGCTGGACGCGCTGGTTGGCGGCGGCGTCTTGATCGGCACCGCGGCCGAGACGCCCGTCCTGTTCGCCAACCTCAACGGTCTGCCGGTGCGGATCGTCGGCACCTTGAACCGGCATGAGCCTTTTGATCTCGTTGCCGTCAACGACATCAAGACAGCCAAAGACATCAAGGGCCGTCGCATCGGCTACTCGCAAGGCACCAACGCGCATTATTATCTGTTCAAGCTACTCCAGCAGGAGGGCCTGTCGTGGTCCGACATCACTCCGGTCAGCCTCAACCCTGGTGACTTCGTCGGCAGCCTTTCCGGAGGTGCGATCGACGGGTTCATCTGGACCGAGCCGCATTTGTCGCAGGCGATCGCGCAAGGCAAGGACAGGTTCCACATCATTCGCTCGCCGGGCCTCTACAACACCTATTCCGCGATCATCACCCTGCAATCCACCATCGACAGCAAGCCAGACCTGCTGGTAAAGGCGTTGAAGGCGCTGATCGCGGCCGATGACGACATCAGGAAGGATCCCGATGCGGCGGCGGTGCTGACGGCAGAACGCATCAAACTCGATCCGGACATCGCAAAGGCGTTCTGGAAGCGTGCAAATTTCAAGCTCGAACTCGACAAGCCGGGACTGGTGTCCTTGCTTCAGGAACAGGCGAAGTGGGCGGTCGACAACAAGCTCGTGCGTCCCGATGCCAAGGTTCCCGACTTCAACACGGTGGTCGTGACTTCGCTGCTGGATCAGGCGCGCAGGGAATAGCGAGTCGTGGCTGTCATGAGCGCAAGAGTGGACATCGCGCCGCGGGCTGCCGTGGATCAGCCGCCGATCAGATGTGTCGACCTCGGCCATGTCTACGATTCCGGCCGCGGCCGCGCCGCGGCGCTCGGAGATGTCTCGCTGACCATCGACCGGGGCGAATTTGTCTGCGTGCTGGGCCCGAGCGGATGCGGCAAGACGACACTTTTGAATATCCTCGCCGGATTCATCGCGCCTTCGCATGGCGATGTTCGCGTCAATGGCCGTCATATCGAAGGACCCAGTTCGGAACGTGGCGTGGTGTTTCAGGATTACTCGCTGTTTCCCTGGCTGACGGCGCAAGCCAATGTCGAGTTCGGATTGCGGATGGCCGGCCGCGCCGCGCGGGAACGCGCCGAAGTGGCTCGCGACCTGCTCCGCCTTGTCGGCCTACCCGAAGCGGGTGCGAAATATCCGTTTGAGCTATCCGGCGGCATGAAACAGCGGGTCGCCATTGCGCGCGCGCTCGCGACCCGTCCTTCGTTGCTCTTGATGGACGAGCCTTTCGCGGCGCTCGACGCGTTGACGCGCAGTTCCTTGCAGATCAAGCTGATCGACATTCACCGGCAGGAGCGTCCGACCATTTTGTTTGTGACCCACAACATCGCCGAGGCGCTGGTGCTCGCCGACCGGCTGATCGTGATGTCGCCAAATCCGGGGCGTATCGTCGAAGACATCAGGATCGATTTGCCGCGGCCGCGGCGCCGAACGTCGGTAGCCTTCAACGAATTGTACGAGCACGTCGCACGTGCGATCGGCCTCGAGACGGCGGAATAGAGCGCATGGGCTTTCGCCTCGATCGCAGCAATGTCGCCGGCGTCCTTGGCACGCTCGCCTTCTTTGGCGCATGGGAAGCCTTGAGCAGGAGCGGCCTGGTCAACGAAGTCATGCTTCCGGCGCCGAGTACAATCGCGCAATCCGGCTGGTCGTTGCTTTTGACGGGTGAGCTTGCCCGCCATCTGGGAGCCAGCTTGCTGAGGGCAGTCCTCGGATTTGTCAGCGGTTCGGTGCTGGCGATCGCGCTCGGCGTCGCCATGGCGCAGATTCCGCTCCTGCACGCCGCCATCAACCCGCTCGTGCAGATGTTCCGCGCCGTTCCCTCGCTCGCCTTTGTGCCGTTGGCAATCTTCTGGTTTGGAATAGGGGAGACATCGAAAATCTTCCTGATCGCCTGGGGCGTGTTCTTTCCGGTTTGGGTCAACACCTATATCGGCGTCCGCGACAGCAATCCGCTATTTCATCGAGCGGCGGCGAGTCTCGGGGCGAGCGGATGGCGCAATTTCGCCTTCGTTGTCCTCCCCGCCGCGCTGCCGTTCATCATAGCCGGACTCCGGGTCAGTCTTTCCGTCGCTCTGGTCGTGCTGGTGGCGGCGGAGCTCGCCGGCGCGGCGTTCGGGGTCGGCTACCTGATCCAGATGTCGCAGCAGGTTTTTCGTGTCGACCAGATGTTCGTCGGCCTCATCGTGCTCGGTGTGATGGGGTTCTCGGCCGACTTTCTGTTCGAGCGCGCCGTGCGCCGGCTATTCCCGTGGTACGGCGCCGAGAAGGAGTCGGGGAAGAAAATCGTTGGGCCGGAAGGCAGCGCCGCACCAACTGTCCGGGCCGACCCTCGGCAGCAGCAAGGAGGAATCGGTGAGACCGCCTGAGCCTGTTTCTTCCCGCGTCAGCCGCCGCGCGTTTCTGGCGTTGATGGCGGCGGTCGTCGCAACTCCGGCCATCGGCGAGACACAAAGCGTCGTCATCGGCGAAGGCATCACGATCGGATGGGCACCTTTCGTCGTGGCCGACGGTCTCGAATTGTGGAAGCGCCACGGTCTCGACGCAAGGGTCGTCACCTTTCCGAGCGGACGCCTCGTCATCGAATCCATCCTCGGGGGCAGTTCGACATTTGGCACTGCAACGGAAACACCGGTTACATTGGCCGCGCTCAACGGGCTGCCGATCCGGATTCTGGCGGTGATCGATACTCATGAGGTTTACGACCTGGTTGCGACGACGGATATCGGCGCGATCGAAGACATCAGGGGCAAGCGGATCGCCTTTTCCAGCGGCACCAATGCGCAAATCTACCTGGCCCGATTGCTTGATCGCGCCGGTCTCAAGCCCTCAGAGGTTGAGGCGATCAATCTCAATCCCGCCGAGATGGTGAGCGGCCTGACCGCGGGGAGCATCGACGGGTTTGTCTGGAGCGAACCGCACCAGTCGCAGGCCATCGCCGCCAAACCCGGCGCATTTCACCGGCTGCGGGTGCCGGGGCTGTATACCCAGTACTCCACGGTCGTCACGACACAGCAGACTATCGAGACCCGACGCCCGGAGCTGATAGCGGCGTTGAAGGCCTTGATCGCCGCCGATGATTATATCAAGGGCTCGCCAGAGGCCGCTGCCGCCCTGACAGCAGCGAAGATCAGGATGGATCCCGGCCTCGCGCGCGAAATCTGGCCGCAGATCAACTTCGCGGTTTCTCTCGACCGGCAGAAGTTGATTGACGAGATGCGCCGGCAGGGGCAGTGGGCGATCGACAGCGGCGTGGCCCGCGCCGGCACCAAGCTGCCGGATTTCGACGCCGTCGTGGTCGATGGTCTCCTGGCGGAGGCACGGCAATCCCTGAATCAATGAAGGCTTATCATGGCATCGACTGAACGTCAGGTGATCGCTCCGAGCAACGATCTGCTCAATATTTCGCGGAGATTCAATATTCCACACTCGCCTGGGATTCGGGCCAACGGATTTATCTTTCTGTCCGGGATGATCGCAATCGATCCCGTCACAGGAGCGCGCAAACATGGAACGATCGAAGAGGAGGCGCGGCAAATCCTCGACAACATGACCCACATGCTGGAATCCGCGGGTTCGTCGCGCGCCAAGGTCGTGCGCGTGCTGGTGATGATCACCGATATGGCGAAGTGGGACGCCTTCAACGACATCTACAGGGA
>Ga0181528_10000560_pt1 | contig 25970 bp, 20 predicted proteins | sample PEATcosm2014_Bin_47_FD_119742 | JGI IMG/M metagenome (GOLD analysis project Ga0181528, IMG submission 119742) | Peatland microbial communities from MTU Mesocosm Facility, Houghton, MI, USA - PEATcosm2014_Bin10_10_metaG | ecosystem: Environmental > Terrestrial > Soil > Wetlands > Peat | place...
GCAGGGACTCCCAGGCTCTGTGGCTTCAGCAATTCGTGGCCGCGCTCTATTGGTTCAACCCCATTGTCCTCGTCTCCCTGGCTGAGGCGCGGAAGGCGTGTGAACAGGCGTGCGACGACATGGTTTTGGGCAGCGGTGTCAGGCCGTCTGATTACGCAAGCCACCTGCTCGAAATCTCTGAGTCGATGCTGCCGGGAAAATCGTCGGGCGCCGTATTCTGCTTCCTCGGCACCCGAACCCTTGAGAACAGATTGACCGCGATTTTGGATCCGCTCGTCAGCCGGTCCGCACCGAACATTTTCGCCAAGACCTTGGGTTGGATTGCGATTGCCTCGTCGCTCCTGGTGTTGGCGGCATCGTGTCCGTTCGCCCTCGCCCAGCAATCGGCCGACATCCCGTCCTCGGCATCGAACCCAGGCGCTCCGCAAGCTGAGAATCCCATCCTTCCTGCACCAGTATCGGTGAATAAGCCGCGTCAGGATTCCCCGTTGACCGCGTCAAGCAGCCCGAATCCTCCATAAGTTGAGGTTGCGCCCGAATCTCTCGCCGGCACGGATTTGCCGCCGCCGCACACTTCACAAGGTCCATCCAAGGGCGGCATTGTATCAACCCCGGCCGATACTGCCCAGGTTGCCGCGCCAAAGGTCAGCATTCAGCCACTCAACTCCGCCTCCACCGAAATGCCGTCGCCGCCAGAAACCAAAGTTACCCCTGTCACCGGACTTGCCGTCGATGAGCAATCAAAAGAGAAAGGCCCGGCTTCAATGCTGTCCCCTGAACCACCTACGCCGGCGTCAACCTCGGTTCGTCTGGACAACGCCCCAGGCGATGCAGTCCTGAAAGAAGGGACGCGAATCTGGCTGAGTTTCACAAGGAACTTGAGCTCCAAGACCGCTGTACAAGGTGAATCAGTGCCGTTGGTGCTGATTAACGACATCAAGGTCGGAAACGTCACAGTCGCAACGGCTGGCACCATCGTCTCCGGAGAGTTGATCTATGCACGGAAGGCAATGGCACCGGGCCGGTCGGGTATCCTCAAAATCCGGCTTGATGCCCTCCAGGTAGGCGGTGCGAAAATCAATCTCAGGAGTTCGAAGGAAAAACCACACGAGAACATCGTCCAGTATGGCCATTCATTCCACCTGAAGTTTCCATTCGGGCTTGTCAGGCCGGGCGATGACATTGAGATCAGCCCCGATACCGCCCTGTCAGTCTACGTGGACAACGATGTTCTGCTCCCAGTTGCCCGGTGACCAATCCCTCGCGGTTGAAACCGAACACTCCAGACGATGTCTAAACAAAGTTCAATCGAGGCATCCCCTCCGCGCGGCCGAACGCAAGCGTCCGCTTACGCACCCACCCATATGACAACTTTTGATATCCTGCCAGGCAACCGTGTGAGCGCCGCTCGAGCGCGCCGAAACGATCGCATCCGAATGTCGCTCCGGAGACGGATCTGGATTGTGGCAATGGCAACAATCATGAGCGTCGGGTTGTTCCTGCGTTCGCCCGCGCTCCAGGCTCAAACCGAAACCACTGCGCAACAGGAACTGGAACAACGAGGCCTTTCGGCGCAGCCATTCGAAGGCGATTGGAATGTGAATCTTGGAGCCGGTATTGCCGATGCTCCGGCATTCGAGGGCGCCAAGACGTATCACCTCCGCGCCGCTCCGCTTGTGTCGATCAATTACCGAAAGCTGGTCTTCTTCGGCCCGTTCGGACTGGGGGTCAACGCCATCGATGCCGACGGATTTCGCGCAGGACCGATTCTGGGGTTTCAGCCGGAAAGGAAACAGGATTCGGATCCGCATCTCAACGGACTTGGGGATATCAAGTCCGACATGACCGCGGGGCTGTTTGCGGCGTACAGGATCGGACCTTTCGACGTCAGTGGCACGGTGCGCCAGGCAATTCTTCACTCGAAGGATGGCTTGGTCGGGCGTGTGGAAATGGACTATCGCTGGTCGTTCCTTGATCGAAAGCTCAATATTCAGGCGGGCCCCGAAATCGATTTCGGCGACAGCCCGTACGAACGCACTTGGTTTGGGGTCACGCCAAGTCAATCAGTCGCGTCCGGCCTTCCAGTGTTCTCACCGCGCGGAGGAATAAAGGACACCGGTGCTCATGTCAGCCTTACTTACGTTTGCTCGCGACACCTGCTCCTGAGGATGTTTGCCGATTGCCGCAGGCTGTGTGGTGATACGGCGGACAGCCCCATCGTTCAGAAAAAGAATCAGGTCATCGTCGGCTTCGGCCCGGTCTACCATTTCTAACCAAGAAGCGCGACCGCGAAGCGTTTCCAAGACAATCGCGCGATCTGCATCGGAACCGGACCGCCGTTTCGCCATGGAGAACGTGCGCGTCGCTGTGCGTGACCTGGCGACGCCTACCGGGGATAAGCGAGTGTCCGGTTCGACAAGCCCACGATGGGTTCCTCTTGAATGGCCTGTTCCAGCCCAGCCAGCGCGTCCTGGCACACCATCATGATCTTGCGCTTTTCGCTCAAGGAAATGGTCAGGGAGCGGACATTGGTGTTCTCGCGGGACAATTTCAGGATTTGCTTCTTAAGCTCGGTGAACCGGGCATAGCGCACCGTTGCCACCTCCAGATCACTGTTGCCGGCGAGGCTCGATAGCGCGGCCAATCCCTCCAAATCTTTACGTATCACCTGGTCGTCCTTGGCCATCAGCGCCTCCATCTCGTCCATCTTCTGATCACTTTCCTCGGCAATGTGCGGTGGAATCAGCGTGAGCAGGTGCAACGCCGCGATTCTCGCACCGTCGGCTAGCTGCATGACCCTAAGATTGTTTGCCGTGGCAGAGTTGCCATCCTTTACGACGACGCGAGCCAGCGCTGCATCCATCTCATTGAGTATCCCGGCCGCCGGGCCAAATGCCAGACTGTACGCCTTGAGATTGGTGTTCCTGACCGCCAGGTCCAACAGATCCTTGTCGATGCGTTTCAACTCCGCAAATGCACCTGAAAACTGCGCCAGATACGCATTCTCGCCCTTGGTGCCGCCCGACTGAAGCAGTTGCTCCAACTCAACGCGCCTTTGCTCGACCGTTGCAGTTGCCGCCCTGGCCTGGTCAGCATAAGCCTGGGAGTCTTCATCAGTGATGGCCATGACGGCGCTCTTTTCCGCCTCGGACGCCAATGCCACGGCCAGCCGCATCTGCTCGACCAACTCAACACGTTTGGCCTTCATGGCCAGCTGTGCGGAAGGAGATTGCAGATCCCTGAAATGCAGCACCAATAGGATGACAGCCAGAAGCGCTGCCGCTCCGACAGCCATCCAAAGAACATCTCTAAGGCCAGGTTTCATTGTGATGCGTCTCTCGGGAGGTTGAGCAACGGTTCTGATGGGGGCAATCCCGATCCGTGGCCGCGCCGCTTCCTAAAATAAAGCGACCTAAATAAGCCGTCTCTACGCAAAATGCAGGAAGCGAGCTTGCCCCTCGACACGCTCGGGGCCTTGAGCTCGTCGAAACGGCTCGCGATTCAGGGGAGAACATCGCCCGCAAGCGGGCTTCGTACGCGGTCACATGCTTCCATCAACATCGCGAGTGAGACAGCCGCATTTTGCATGGATACGGCTCAGCTGCTCATGTCACCTGGCCCCGTTAGCCGATCCCCCGGCACTGTTTCAAATCTCCGACTCAATCCAAATGTTCAATTTTCGGACACCAGTTTTTCCCCGAAATAAACACGGTAATGTTTGATCCGACCGCCCGCGTCGTCGCCGCCCGGCCGCGGAGTGTAACGAAAACCCGACACTCGAGTCATGCCACCCAGGTCGATGATCAACCGGTGCGGGTGATTCGGATGCGGCTCGTTGCCGCTCCATTCGGTGTGCCAGTAGTCGGACGCCTGTCCGTTGATCGCATTCAGCGCTGAACCATCTTCACCTGTCCGCTCTTCGCTGTCCGCATACGCGATCGTCCAGGCGGACTGGTTTAGCACCGCTCCATTCGCATCCAGCAGCGCAAGCTCGGCCACGGCGGCGAACTCTTTCCCATCGAATGCATCCACTGATTCCAGACAGAACTGCTGTGCATTGACCGGCGATGCAAACTTGATTTCCTGCGTCGCTGCTCCGGGCGCGAACTCCCCTTCGCAGGTGGGTTTCACGCCCGCAAGTTGAAGCCGGCCGCGATTATTCAGTGGAAAGAAATCTTTCTCAGGACGGAGCACGTCAAGCACCGGCTGCTTCACACCAGCGATTGTCGGTGATTCGGGGCCAGCGAGATCGAGTACGACAACTTCGTTGGCGCCAATCTTAAGCCATGGTCCAGGCACATACATGGTCTGCGTTGGCCCGATGTTCCAAAATCGGCCGATGCAGCGCCCGTTCACCCACAGAATCCCCATGCCCCATTTCGAAACATCGAGAAACGTGTCGCCCTGCGCGGGCACATCGAAGGACCCGCGCCAGAACGCTGCGCCCGTCGACGGTCCCTTGCGCCAGGTCAGCTCCGGCAGCTCGGCGTCGGCGCCGAAATCGATTGCGCGGATTTCCCAATTCTCAAGCGTCTGCTGTGTGCCGGTGGCGGGCTTGAACAGAATCGGACCCTGCAAGCCTTTGCGATCGTGCACCTCGATGCCGAAATTGACGCGTGAAAGTGTGTACAGAATCACTTCAAGTTGCGCCGGCTTTTCGCGCGCCGGCACTTTCACGCGGAAACGCCTATAGCGCGCGTCCATCATCCCAACCGGCATTCCATCCACGGTCACCCAGGCCAGGTCCCTCGCCGATGCAGCTTCGAGCACACCGGCGGGACCCGCAGGAAGCGTCGTGCGATAGGACACCAAACCACGGCTGATGCCGTAGGCTTCGATGTTGCGCGGTGAAGCATCTGCAATCGCCTTCCCCGGAAACGCAGAAAGCACCGGCGCGGTCTCGTCGAGGGTGAACGGCGAAATCTCGATCCTTTGTGCTGGCATTGGCGGCTGAGGGAGCGTTTCACCCGCTTGCAAATGCGGCGTAATGTGCGCGCGAATCTGCGCGTATTTGTCCCGGATCTCGCCCGCCTCGCCGATAGGTGCGTCGTAGTCATAGCTCGACGTATCGGGGCGGAAGGGGCGATCGCAACCGGCCCACAATCCAAAGGTCGTCCCGCCGTGCGCCATGTACAGGCTGAATGATCCGTGCTGCAGCATGTAATCCAGGTCGGCGAGCATTTGCGGAGTATTGCCGCGTTTGTGTGGCGTGCCCCAGGTATCGAACCAGCCAGGATAGAACTCGCCGCACATGCGAGGACCCTGCTGAACTTTGCCAAGGGCGTTGAATCCTGCCTCTGCGTTCGAACCAAAGTTTGCCACAGAGAAAAGCCCTGGCAAATGGGCCTTTGTCACCTCCGACGTAGGGTTGCATGCAAAAAGCGGAACGTTGAACCCGGCGTCCACCACCGCTTGACGGATCGTGCGCATGTATTCGGCATCCTGACCGAAGTAGCCGTACTCATTTTCAACCTGCACCATAAGGATTGGACCGCCCCTGGTGATCTGCTGGGATCCGAGCACACGGCCGACTTCGGCGAGCCAGCGGCGAGCGGGTTCAATGAATGCTGGATCTCGCGTGCGCAGGAAACCGTTTCCCGGATGTCGCAGCAGCCACCATGGCAGCCCGCCCATCTCCCATTCCGCACACGCATAAGGGCCTGGTCGCAGAATCACCCACAATCCCTCCTGCTGCGCGAGCCGGCAGAACTCTGCGGCGTCGCGCTGCCCGCGCCAGTCGAAGTGACCTTCGTTCCACTCGTGATAATTCCAAAACAGATAAGCGCAGACAACGTTCAGGCCCATTGCCTTGATCGCCTTAAGTCGAGGCACCCAATATTCGCGCGGCACACGCGCGAAATGGATTTCACCACAGCGAATCCGAAACGGCTTTCCGTCGAGCAGAAAGTCGGTTGTGCCGATTTCAAGCGTGTGCGCCGGGGCGGCGGGCTGGACGACAGGCAAAGAATGACCGGGGCTTGTTTCAGCCGCAAGCCCCCGTGGAGCAAACAAGATCGCTGCAGCAATTGCCAGGGCGCATGAGCACAGAAGGCGGAGTAACTTCATGACAGGAGCATAAGGGTTGCAAGAAGAGCCGGATGGGGAAATGCGAGGCGGATCGATCGGCACGCACTATTCTTACAAGGAATGTTGGCTGCAAAACGCTTTGAAGTCGCGAGAATTCGAGGTCACGGCAATCCGAGTCCCGCGGGCCTGGAAACCCGAAATGCGGAGGGAGCCTGCAGGTCCCCGAAATGCAGAACCAGAAGAATGACAGCAAGCGGCGCACAGTGCCTAGCCCGCACATTTGACAGTTCCTGCACCCGCTAAGCCGTGAATTTGCAGTCGGATGTAGGGCCGCCGCTTGTCGGCGAGCCACTGTTCATTGGGGAAACGGCTCGCCGGCGAGCGGCGGCCCTACACACCATTCGGTGATCGCCGGCATCATTCGAAAGACGCGGCCCGACCGCATGGATTCACGGTCACCTATCAGCATGCAAGCTGTCGACTGAAGCGCGCAACATCCGGGCGAGGTGCGCGCCGTCATTTTCAAAACGGCGCGCCATTCGAAACGAGCATTCGGCTTTGCCTTTCAAAGTGAGTTGAGTGTTTTCTATCCTTACCGTCCCCGATCCCATCATGAACATTGGCATTCACCGAGTTCTGGTTCTTCTTTTGTTTCCGCTGACGGCCCTGGCGCAGTCAGAGCCGCAGATTGTTCATCTGTGGAAAGATGGAGCGCCGGGTTTCGAGAGTCGCAAGGACGAGCCGGAACAGGCGCAGGACTGGTGGATTCGGAACATCCACAATCCATCGATCACAATCTTCCGGCCGCCCGAAGGCAAGGCGAACGGTTGCGCCGTGCTCGTGGCGCCGGGCGGAGGATTTCGGGCCTTGGTCTTCAACAGCGAGGGAAAGGATGTGGCAAGATTCCTGAACACCCTCGGTGTGACGGTATTTGTCCTGAAATATCGGCTGCCCGGCGAGGAGCATTCACCGTACACCATGGCCAACGTCCGCGAGGACGCCTACCGCGCGATGAGGCTGGTGCGGAGCCGGGCCACCGAATTCCAGATCGATCCCCACCGCATCGGAATCCTGGGATTCTCCGTTGGCGGTTCAGTGGTCATGATGGTTGCGTTCGACAAGGGCGACGGTGATCCGAAGGCCGCCGATCCCGTCGACCGCGTCAATGGACGTCCGGACTTCGAGATGCTGGTTTATCCCGGAGGATCCAAGGCTCCGGCGACTGTCCCCGCAGACTCCCCGCCGGCTTTTCTCCTGTGCGCAAATGACGACGAGTACGCATGCGACCAACTCACGATGGATCTGCTCCAGGATTTCCGCGCCGCAAAGGTGTCGGTTGAAGCCCACTTCCTTCCCCAGGGCAAACACGGGTTCAACATGGGCGATCGTTCGACGTTCGCCGCCGTAAGAAACTGGCCGCAGCGCATGGCGGACTGGCTTGCTGACCGAGGTTTCCTCAAAGCGTCCACTCCGGTATCCCAGGCGTCCGCCCCAAAGTGAGTCATCGCAGTCTTATCAAAGGAAGAAATGAACTACGTGAATCTCGGCAAGACCGGCCTCAAGGTGTCGCGCATCGGCCTTGGATGCATGACTTATGGCGCGCCCGCCACCACCGGAGAACCCAAAGCCGGGCGGCATGCGCAGAGTCTGTTCGCAAGCCATCAAAACGACTTGTAAAGCACCAAGCCGGCTCCATTGCCGGTGACATAGGGAGACCAGCTTAGTTTTTTCGGATTGGGTGGCCCGTTGTGCCGGTGCACGACCGCACGTGCAACCGACCAGCCGAGGAGTGCTCCCGCAACAACGTCGCTCGTGAAATGGGCGTTCTGTTCGATCCTGGCATAACCGACCAGACCGGCTCCGCCGTAACAAAGCGTCTGGACCCACCACGATGGATAATTCTCTGAAATTGCCGTGGCGACCGCAAACGCCTGGGCAGCATGACCGGAGGGAAACGACTGATTCGCCGTAAACGGTTTGAATTCGAACGTCCTCGACGCAGAGCCCGGCCGCACCCGGCCGACGGCGTATTTTACGGACGTACCAATAATGCCCGGACCGATGAAGCTCGCCGTCAAGGCGTCCATGGCCGTGTTCTTCGCGGTCGAGTCTCCATCGAACTCACCCCAAATCTCGAAGGCCCCTATCACTCCGAAAGACCAGGTGGACCCGAGGTTTTGATATTGTTTGAAAAAACGGTCTTCGCCGGTTGTCCGGTGCGCCTGCACGCGGTCTTTGACGGTCTTGTCCAGCGACGCGGCCGCGCCGATTCCGGCAAGGGAGAATCCGGCGTACGTCCAGTCCTGATCGTCCCAGCGCGCGGGTGCCGTGAGAATTGACCCTGTGTCGCTCCAGAGCAGTTCGACATAATCGATGGTCCAGATATGATCTGGTCGAATGCCATCCGAGATGATTGGCGCGGGAAGCCCGGGCGTTGCCGTGGAGTTTGACGAAGACTCCGCAAGGGTGTCCGCCCGCGCGTTGGGCATTCGCGTGGCCGCGGCGATGAGCGCAATTGAGACAATCCAACGACGCAGCCGGAGGGACTTGAAACAGGATGTCATGATTCGAACTCCCCAACCATACTCCCCGAAAATGAACCTCTCGTGAAACTGGCATGAATTGTCGTTCATAATCGGACCCGCTCTTCCGTCGGCGAGCCGGCAGTGGAAAGCGGTCTTAAGACCATGAAGATCTTGATCGTAGAGGACGAACAGCGGGTCGGCAGATTTGTCGAGAAGGCGCTGGCTGAGCAAAACTACGCCGCACGACTCGTCGGTTCCTGTTCGGCCGCGCGCGATGCCGCCGTCGAGGCGCCCTTCGATATCGTCGTGCTGGACCTCGGCCTGCCCGACGGAGACGGCATGGAACTCCTGCGGGACTGGAGAAAACGCGGATATGACATCCCGGTCCTCATCCTCAGTGCGCGCGATGCAGTGGAAGATCGGATACAGGGACTCAACCTTGGGGCTGACGATTACCTGCCGAAGCCCTTTAGCATTGATGAGCTGGTGGCGAGGGTTCGCTCGCTCCTGCGGCGGCAATCGGCGAACAAGACAACGGTCCTTGCCCGTGGCCCGATCCGGCTGGACCTCGTTTCACATTCGGCAACTTCCGACGGGCGAAAGGTCGACCTGACGAGACGGGAGATCGCGCTTTTGGAACTCTTCCTTCAAAATCCCAACCGCCTTTTAACCCGCACGTTCATTGCTGAAAGAGTGTGGGAGGCCAGCTACGACCTTCAGACAAATCTCATCGACGTCTACATCCGTCGTCTTCGTCGAAAGCTGGAAACGACCCCTGGCCGCCCTTTGATTACGACGGTCCGCGGTTCGGGTTATCAATTGGCATGAGATCGTTCACCAGCCGGATGGCGGTGCAATTTGCCCTTTTGATTACGGTGACCACCGCCGCGGTCCTCGCGGCCGGGCGTTGGTTCCTGTCGCGGGAGGCGGTCAACGGCCTTGATCTGCTCAACCAGGCGGAATTCATGGAGATTCGCGACCGCCTGGATTCCGCCCCGAACGCGCCAACTCCGGCCGATGTCGACCGCCGAATTCGCGCTCACACGGAGATCGATTCCGCCCTCTATTTCTTCCAGGTCCGAGATTCGTCCGGCGGGGTGATCTTTCGCTCGACCAATCTCGGCCACGCCGTGCTGCCGTCTCTCCCGGACGGATTGGCGCGTTGGAGCGGAGACCTGCAAGGTGTCGGGCCGGTGCGAATCTGCGAATTCCGCGATGGATCGCTGTCCGTCCAGGTCGCAAGCCCGATGCAGCCGGTTCAATGGCTGTTGAAAGACTATGGGAAAATCAGCCTCTTTCTGCTCTTGGGCGTGGCGCTTGCCAGCATTGGGCTTGGTTGGGCCTTTGCGAGACTGACATTGAAGCCGGTGCGCGCGATTCACGCCACGGCGAGCAGGATCCGGGCCGACAACCTTGGCGAGCGCATTCCGACCCCCGCAGGAAGCGATGAACTTGTCGATCTCGTCCGGCTGCTGAACCAAATGTTCGACCGGCTCGAAAGTTCATTCTCCCAGGTAAAGCGCTTCACCGCCGACGCGTCCCACGAGCTCAAGACGCCGCTGACATTTGTGCGATTGAACGCGGAAAAACTGAGGTCAAAATGCGCCCAGGACCCCGAGGCAACCGCGGCTGTCGAGGACATCCTGGTGGAGCTCGACCGTCTCTGGCAGATCACTGAAAGTCTGTTGTTCCTCGCGAAGGCCGAAGGCGGGGCTCTGGCGCTCAATACAACAAGGATCGGGGCCGATGTGCTGGTGCGGGAATTCGCCGAGGACGCTTTGGCGCTGGCCGAGGATCGCGGCGCACAATTCACCGTTGTCTGGGCCGACTCCGCTCAGGTGAAATGCGAACCGACCCTTGTTCATCAATTGCTCATAAACCTGGCCATTAACGCACTCAGGGTTTCACCGCCCGCAGGCATTGTCAGCCTGGAATCCGTCATAACTTCAGACCGATGGAGGCTCGTCGTCAGCGACCAGGGTCCTGGAGTCCCGCCCAACCAGCTTGAGCGCATCTTCGAGCGATTCCAGAGGTACACCCCAACCTCCGGCGTTTCAACGACGAACACCGACGCCGGAGCCGGTCTCGGGCTGGCCATATGCCGCAGTATTGCGACGTTGCATGGCGGCACAATTCATGCCGAAAACCGCGTTGGCGCCCCGGGATTGCGCGTCATCGTGGACATTCCTCTCGCCTGATCCCGACGCCGGTCGTGACCATGCTGGCGGCAGTGCAGGTCCGGTGTTTCCGGAACGTGTGCGGCCGACCGCAATGCAGCGCTTAGGGACGTTTCACCCAGCCATCCGACGTGCGGAGATCCAGGTGAGGGCGAAGATGACCGTCGCTCTCATCAACGACACTGATATTGCCGCGCCGGATGCGCACTGTTACGGCGCGCAGGTCGGCCGGCAGCCGGATTTGTGCAACACCGTCAACATACAAGAACCAACCTTTTTCGGCCACACGGAAACGCAGTGTCGAAACCGGTTGGTCCTGGAGCGCCCATCCGGTCTGAATCTCGTCGGTGGGCAAACCAAAGCCATGAACGTCACCGGTGCACTCGATTCGTTCGGTCGATTCCCTGGTCAGATGAATCACCACGTCGAGAGTATCCCCGACTATCTCGACTGCATCGGGCCGTCCCGGGAAACTGCCGAGCGGAATCTGCGCGGCCAGGTCCTGATACCGCCAGCTCGCAATCACGCCGCTGCCGAGAACAGCTGCGACAACAACGATCGCGGCTCCGGCCAGCACTGGTTTCAGACGAGCGCGCGGCTCCGATTGCGGATCGCCCGCCTGCGGCTCGGCATCCTCCCGTGCCGGAACTCGCAGGGCATAATAGTAAAGGACATGGGCGGTCCCGAGCGCAATAACTCCCGACCAGACGATGTCGGATAGAAAATGCCCTCCGGCGGCCATTCGTCCAAATCCCAGAAGCGTTCCGATCGTCACTCCTGCGCCAAGCGACGCCGCGGCCCAAAGTGGATGTTTGCGGCGCCAAATCCACCAACCAATGGCATATAGATAACCCACCGAGCAGTGCCCGCACGGAAAGGATTTTCCATGGGCCCTGACTGGCAGGAGGGGCGGCGCATAGTCCATGCTCCCACCGAACGTCGCGATGTCGCGGGGCCGTGGACGGCCCCAGTGATCCTTGAGTCCGGCGTTGATGATCAGTCCGGGTCCAATGATCACGGACAGCACCACAAACATGCCGGACATCCGCAACTGCCCCGACTTTCCGCGCGCCCATCCTGCCACAATCAATGCTCCGCCAATGGCTCCCAAGGAGCCTGTAATCCACGGCGTCGAACGGTAAAACAACAACCACACAGGCTCACTTGCGATGGGCCATGGATCAGCGCCCCCCGGATGGTAGAAAAGACGAGCCGCGCCTATATCCAGTCCGGTGACTGAAAAAAGAATCGTGGCAGCGGTCGCAATCCCGGTGAGCATTGCCAGCTCGGGGAGCCAATATCGGCGGTAGCGTCCGACCGGGCCGCCAGGTCCGGTTGCCGTTAGTTGTCCCATGCGACGCCATCCCGGGCCGTCACGCCCAAACAAAACGACTCCACCCGCCTATTTCCTCTGCAGCTCGATCAGCAGGGCCACGGAGCGCTTCTCGTCGATCAAGTGCCGGCGTCCGTCCTCCGTGGCACTGGCACCTCGTTTGATCAAGCTGATGACTTGCTCAGGCGTCAGCGACGGATCAAGAGCGAAAAGCTTCGCCGCCAGGTTGACTACATTCGGGGACGCCATGGAGGTGCCGGACAGCTTCAGCCTCGCTCCGCCCGGCACGAAACTTTCAACGTCGTACCCGTCGGCGTGGACCGCCACCGATTCTCCATAGCTGGTGAACGAAGTCTCGTCGCCGGCCTGGTTTACCGCGCCGACCGCGATCAGGTTCGGCAGATGCAGCGAGGACGGCACATCTTCCGTAAAGCCGGTGTTGCTGTCACTGTTTCCCGCAGCCGTCACAAAGAGCGTGCCCGGGGCATTCCTGATCGCCGTCTCAACGGCTGTGCGCCAAACGGCATAGAGTTCAGCAGCCCGCTTCTTTCTCTCGGATGGATCGGCGCCGCCTCCCGTCTTTGACAGCCAGGTCTCAAACTCCTGGCGATCATCGCCCCAGCTCATGTTCACGACGCGGACGTTTCGCGTGCGGAAGAAATCTGACATCTGCTGAAAGTCAGCGCCGAGTCGTCGAGCCCACTCCAGGGTTGGAGGGAACGGAAGGTCCGGCAACTGATCGTCAAATCGCGCGACAACCAAGCGGGCGGCCGGATTGCCGCGCACGGCGATCCCGGCGCAGTGAGTCCCATGCATATAGAAATCGATCACCTTTTCGATCTCACCGAGCCGGTGTAATTCCTCCGGCGACAGGGTCTTCAGTTTTTTCTCCAACGCCGCGGCTTCTGGCGACTCGTGGCCTTCCTTGATGTCCAGTCTCCCCTTGATATCCGCACGAATCTCTGGATACGTCGCCTGTTGCTCGGGCGTCAGCGCATACAACCATGCTGTCGACGGTGCGCCGGAATCGTCGTACGCCAGCCCGTGAGTACCGCTTACAGTCGGGTTCTGATCAGTGAACAGCTGATCGGGAAAAAGACTCACATCGATGCCGGAATCCCAGATCCCGACCACCACTGGAGTCAGCTTTTGGTCAGCGGTCAACGTGACCTCGCGGGCCGCCCAGATGTCCGGTTTGACCGATTCGTGGGCTGCAATGTATCGCTTGAAAACCTCGGCCTGGACCGGCGCAAGCGGAATGAAATATTGCAGGGTCGCCCTAATTCCAATCAAAGACCCCGCGTCGTCATCGTTCAGGGAGTGAGATGTGAGCGAAGCCGGATCGATCCAGGTCATCACCTGGCCGACCACGCCTGCCTTTGAGAGAAGCCGGGCTCGGGCATAAGCCTGCCTGGCCCAATCCTGAACAACGTTCCAAGGAAGCGAATCGACCTCCTCGCCCAGGCGTTTTGCGAACTCTGCGTCAAATGCAGGACCGCCGGTGCTCTTCGTCTGAAGCGCCGCATTCAAAAATGCGCGGGCCGACAGTCCCGTGGTCAGCTTCGGCGACGGCTTGTCCTCCAGCGAACGCAGTTCTTCAACCGTCTTGAGTGCAGGCGAGAATTCCCCCGCGATCTCCTGAACGCTGAGCTCGGTCGCGAGGTAGTCTCGCAGCGCTGACCGGTCCTGGATGTCGTAGTCGCGAATTACGGCTTCGACGTCCGTCCGGACTTTTTTTGCAAAAGCGTTGAACGTGTCATCCGGCGCCTGCACAAGCTCGGATGCCGAGACCGTCATCGGGTAGCTGTGACGCGGCAGATCGGCCTGGCTCGCCACCTTTATCTTGGCGCCCGGTTGCGCCGAAGAAAATGACGCGGCAAACAGGAGGAAACACGGAATCAGTTTGTGGAATGACATTCTCCGCGCAGGCATACCGGCGGGAGCGAAGGCCATGAGTTGGTTAGCGCGCATAGGCCCAATAGGACCTGCATTTGTCGAAATCTCAACACCTTGTCCGACGAGGCAAAACAGTCCGCTCCGTTTGACCCACCGCGCGCCCAATCGACGGTGCGGACGAGTTCGCAAGAAGACGATCGAAGCGCATTGCACAGTTTCCTTTGCTCAAGTACGAGCATCCCGACCGATTCCCTGATCGTGCTTTTTCGTTTATCACTCTTCATCGTCCTTCTCGCTGGCATTGCGACGGCGAGTCTGGCGTCTGGCATGGCGCCTCGCTCCGTCCTCGACGAGTTGCTGCAAGGTCCCTCGCCGGCACAGTGGAATGCCCTTTCCGCGTATGATGGCACACTGACTCGAAAGGATTTCGTGGAACGGTTGGACTGGGTTTTCGACCCCGCACACGGAATTCAGCGCTATCTTCGCTTGAGCAGTGAGGCGGTCGTGGTCTACCCCACCCCTGCACAAAATGGGGAGCCTTTGGCCGTGGTGCGATTCGCTGCGACGACGTCTATCAAACGGCCGCTTCCCGTCCGGTTCCGATCGCCCCGGCAGTTTCGCGATCAGCCAGCCGCGCCAGGCGTCCTCCCGCTTTCCGGTCTTCGCATCGCGATCGATCCGGCCGATATCGGCGGGCGGTGGGCGGCACTGGAGGACCGTTCGGTCGAATTTCGCGGTTACGGTCGAATCAACGAAGGCGACATGAACCTGCTGGTGGGCCGGCGACTGAGGCAGGAGTTGGAGCGGCTCGGAGCCAGCGTCTTCCTGGTTCGAGACAAGGCGGAGCCGGTGCTGCCTGTGTCTTCGGTAGAGCTGCTCGGAAGTGTGGAAACTCTCCTCAAGGAACGGCCGGAGCTGGCGCCGGAGCGTTTTCGGCGATGGCAGAGCGGCAAAGCAAGTGCAGACCGGACAGCCCTGCGAGTTGCCGCGAATTTCTTCATTACCAAGACACTTGAAACCCGCGCCCGCGTGGCACTGGTGCAGCGGTCGTTTCAACCGGATATCACCATCGTGCTGCAGCATAACGCGACGCCCGAGAGCACCGACGGCCTGTTGACCAAAATCAACCGAAACATTTTCTTTGTCGATGGAGCCTGCCTTCCGGAGGAAATGCAGGATGCCGAGCAGCGGTACCGCGTTTTGCTCAAGCTGCTGGAGAATGTGACGCCGATTGAAACTGAGGTCGGCGACCGGATTGCGCGCCGCTTCGAAGCTGTAACTGGATTCCCCCCCGTTCTCTACGGCAACTCCGCCAACACGGTCACGGTTGCCCCGCAAAATCCCTATGTGGTCGCGCGCAATCTTGCGCTGAACCGCGATCATGATGGGCCGGTGGTCGTGACCGAACCCTACTTCATGAATCAACCCGAGACACTGGCCCGTTTGCTCGCCGGCGACTATTCCGGCGAGCGCATCGTTGCAGGCAAGCCGCGGATCAGCATCTTTTTTGAATATGCCCGTTGTGTGGCCGAAGGCTTGGTCGCGACATACGGGCGCTCCACTGGCTCGAATAGCCGGGCGGCCAGGCCGTGACTGTTCACCGCACTTCGCTCGCCCTCAAACGGAAGTCAAGCCAGGCGATCGGCGCAGGGGCCTGCCCGCCCGTCCAACAAATCCATTTGGCGGAAGCGCCAGGCCTGGCGTAACCACGATCGTGTCCGCGGCATAATCCCTTACCCGCAGGAATAGGCAAAGGCCGGCGGCAGATTCCGCCAGATGACCGGGCTGATCCGGACCCTGGAAAAATGTTCGGCCAATCGCTGGCGAAATGCGCGCGATGAGGGGAACCAGCTCGCATGGAGATAGGCGAACCCGCAGAACTTCCCTCCTGGCGCCAGGCAAGACAGCACCTCGCTCATGATCCGGTCCTGCAAGTCGTGGCGCATGTTGCCCCAGGGGAGCCCGCTGATGATGCAGTCGGCGGTCGTTCGACCATGGCGCGCGAGGCAGGCATCAATGTTTTCTGCGGATTCGCAGCACACGGTCAGACCGGGATATCGTTTCCGCAAGAACTGCGCCTGCTTGGGATCGATCTCCAGTGCGATGAAAACCGCGCCCGGCTTTAGTCGACGCAGGATCAGGCCGGTAATTGCACCGCTGCCTGCGCCGAGTTCGACCACCGTGTCGGCGCGACCGAGGTCGCAATGATTGATGACGGTGCGTGCGAGGCGGGCTGAACTCGGTGCAACCGCTCCGATCGTCCATGGCCGGTGCGCAAACCGCGACAAGAAATGCCAATGGTCGGCAAATTGCGTAGAGCGAGCGACCTGGGTGACACGGCGCGCGTTTGACCGTCCCCGGCGGAAGCAATCCGGCAGATGGAGTCCCGAGCGGATGAATTGAAAAATAGTGCGCATTTTGGTGTCCCGTCGCGATGGATGGCCGCCCGCGGGAAAGATCCTCTCTGTTGCACCCTTTCGTGCAGCAAAAATGACCTGACCCTTACCTCGTCGGCTGGTTCCCACCGATCCTCTTCGCGAGGATTAACCTGGGCCGCGCACTAAAACTGTCAGCAATAAGCGACTCAGTCAATCGCCGTAACCTGCCTTGCAATGTCGGCGCTCGTGCAGCCGGCAAATGAGCGGATTGCTCGGCGGCGCTTGTCTAGCCCGTGCGACTGTTCCCTTGCGCGACGATTGATCCGCGAAATCCGTTCGGGGCGACGCTCCCAGGCGCTTCGGGCGGACCTCGGTCTTCCGATGCAGGGGGCGACATTCTCGCCCGGAGACTGTCGCGAACCTGCGCCAGCAGACACGGCAAGGTTGAAAATATAATCTTCAGGTCCAGGCACAAAGAGAGCTCACGGGCATACTTGATATCGAGACAGATCATTTGCTCAAACGTCGTTCGATTCTTGCCGGAAACCTGCCAGAGCCCCGTCAGCCCCGGCCGCGCATTGCAGCGCTGGCGTTGCCACGGCGCATAGTGCTCAAACTCAGCAGGAATGCATGGACGCGGACCGACGAGGGTCATTTCGCCACGGAGAACGTTGATGATCTGCGGAAGTTCGTCCAAACCCGACGCCCGCAAAACCCACGCCAATGGAATCAGCCGCGCATCGCCGCGACTGTCGAGTTTGACCATCGGCGCATTCGTCTGGATCAGGTTCTTGCAGTAATCCTGGTGGATCGCGCAGTCGGCGCCGACCGTCATCGTGCGAAATTTAAATATATTGAACCTTCTTCCCAAATAGCCGATTCGCTCCTGCCGGAAGAACACCGGCCCGGGAGCAAAGCGCGCGGTCAAAAGCGCCATGATCAAAGTACAAAGGCCAAGAACCGGCAGGGCGAGGAGACAGGCCACCAGGTCGATGGCGCGCTTCCAACGCGGAAACGGAATTGCCGCGCTGCCGTCGGTGTCAATCCCGGGCAGGTTTGCATCGACCTGCCGGCTGCCGGTTCTTGTCTGAAAGCTCCAAGAGCGCATGGCCGGAGTGATTGCAAAGCAAAATTTCACTTCTGCCGGCCTGATTTCGGGTTTATCCCGGCGAACAGGCGGTTTCGACTCGGTTTCAAATGAATCGGCGCCCGTCGATCGCTCAGAGTTCGGAACGTGTTTAGGCAGCATAGACGCGTTGGGAGGTGAAGCTGTGCATCCTCCAATGCGGAAATCGCCGTCCAAAACGATCGTGCTTTGAAACTATTTTTACCGGTCGACTTTGCCGTCGCCCCGCAAACGCTTTATCTCGTTAAAAAGCCAGGCTCGGGCATAGGCCCAGTCGCGGCGCGCCGTTGGCTCGGAGATACCAAGCACCATGGCGGCCTCTTTGAGTGTGAGGCCGACAAAATAACATTGTTTCACAAGTGCGGCCTTTCGGGCGTCATGGCGGGCGAGCGCGTCAAGAGCCTCGTGGACGTCGAGCAGTTCAGCGTCGTCCGAACCGGGTGCCGCGCTCTCGCTGACCAAGGCGTCCGCGCTCGTGCGCAATAGCCCGCCTCCGTGGCGCAGGGCCTGACGGCGGCGGGCGCGGTCGATGAGGATGCGGCGCATCGCCTCGGCCGCGGCTGCAAAAAAATGTGCCCGGTTCTGCCAGTCGGGCTGCTCGCTCCCTCCAAGGCGCAGCCAGGCCTCGTGGACCAGTGCCGTCGGCTGGAGGGTCTGACCCGGCGCCTCATTTGCCATTTTGGCGGCTGCCAGCTTCCGCAACTCCCCGTAAACGAGCGGCAACAGCTGGTCGGCTGCCTGGGTGTCACCCCGCTCAATCTTATTCAGAATCAGGGTCAGGTCGCACACGAGTCACAACTAACTGAAACTGACCGCAGGTCGAATCCCAAGATTCAAAGCGCTCAGGGCCGTGAACCTGTGAAACGGCAGCGACCCTACGCGAACATGGTCCGCGCACGAGGCGCGATCCTACGGAAACGACAAACGTTGGGCCGTGCCTCGTGTCCGGGCCGTGATCCGTTCGGAAGATGGTCAGCGGACGCCTTCAGGCATCACACTGTTTCGGTCGGCAACGGATGATTGCTTTAAATCAGCGCCATCCAGCTTTCGGCGAGTCGCCTAGTCAGTTTCGTTAACGATTCCCGGATCGATAATCCCGATCTTTCCGTCCGACCCACGCTGAATGACCAAGAAGAACTCGTAGCGGTAATCCGGTCCCTTTTGGACAAAGTTATCGTGAACTATCAAACTTGAACCGTTCAAATGTGCCTGTGCGAAATTATTTCTACCATCGCAGTCTGTCTTGGGACCATTGCCTACAACCTGCTGCTGAAACACGATTCCAACTGGAGTGTAGCTTTCGAGCGGATCGATCGATTGAACTCTAATCTCGATGTCTACAGCGCCATGTGGATGCAGCACGGCATTTGTTGAATCGCCGGTCACGGTGACTAAAGGATGGGCGAGAAGCGTCATCATTGCATCGGTATATTGTGTATCACTGTTCGCGACGACTACTGGACGAAATCTTAGCACTGTAAACGTCACTTCGGCGGGTGTTCCTGCCTTCGAATTCTCGGTAGCGTGCGCGGCTAAAGCCGTGACGGACGCAATCATAGCACCGGCGCAAAGACTCAACAGAACCTTTTTCATTGTAGGATGGTATTGGTAGAGCTCTGACTTTGGTTATGGTTAAAATCTTCTACAACATCGAAGCCCCACACATAGAATTTTCATCTCACATCTTCGGATGCAAGCATCATTTTCCAAAACACGACGTGGTAATCCGCTCCAGAATCTGCCGTGTCTGGGCGAAGCAATCCGTTACCCGAGCGACTACGGACGCGACTGCAATCTGTGCACACCAGAAAAGCGCTCTTGGTGCCGCACTATCTGAATCGCGCCCATCCAGCAACAAAACGCTGTATAGCGCTTACGACGGGACCTGGCGACCGGCCGTGATCCGTTCGGAAGATGGTCAGCGGACGCCTTCAGGCATCACACTGTTTCGGTCGGCAACGGATGATTTTGTGGCTCGGGACCATTCAACCCTAATCGAGTCACCTACTCGTTCTCATGCACGATGCCGGGATCGATAATACCGATCTTTCCATCAGCCCCGCGCTGAATGACCACCGAAAACTCATGTCGGGTGTTCCGCGCGTCGTCCTTGAAGGTGTCTGTGACCAAGAGTGTCCTTCCGTCTATGACTGTTTGATTCTTGGGGAAATTGAGGTGCCCCAATCTTTGCGCGTGACTCGAGCTGGCATCTCCTTCGCGCACAAACGCGATACCAATCGGATAATACTGATTCTTGTCCCCACCGGACGACGCAATCGTGAATCGAAGGGTCGCGCCCGGACCTTTTACATGGATATCGTTGCCTTTGATCACGGCCAAAGGGTGTCCTTTTCGGAGTTTCATGGCGTATCCTGTGCCGCCGCCGCGCGCCGCACTGGTGGCGAGGACGTCCTTGAATTTCTTGACCGCGATCGTCACTTCGACCGGGCCCATTTTGCTTGCTGACACGTTTTTGGGGGTTGTTTTCATTTTGGCTGGATCGTTTCCGTATGCGGGGATGCCACGGATGAGCAATGGTTGTGGTTTTCAGGGCCTGGCTTTGTCGGGGCGAGCCGAGTCTGGCCAAGGCTCGATCGGAACATAGCCCAGTTGATTGAGCAGGGCGATAATAGATTGCGCCGTCTCAATCCGACCCAACCGAATCGCCGCGCGCGCAGCCGGATCGAGCAAGCGCCAGTCCCTCGTGCCAGGCAACCGCGGGGCGAGCAACTCGGCGGCGCGCTCCCAGTGTTGGCGGGCCGCGACGGCATCGCCGGCCTGGGCAGCAATATCACCAGCCACCACGTAGGCGATGGCGCATTCTCCAACATCGGCATCGGTAGGTTGCCCATCTTGAACCAGCTTTTCACCCAATTCGATCGCGCGCCCTGCGGCCGCCTGGGCTCCCGCCCTGCTACCAACGGACAGGTCCAATTGCGCCTCCAGTCTGTTTGCCCAAACTGTGCTTCGCACCAACACGCGATTCGACGGCTCGGCTGCAACCAGCTTTTCGAGCTGGGGCACGACGTTGTCGATAACTTGCTTTGCATCATTCCATTCTCCCCTCGCACGGAGCAATGCAGTCTCCAGCAGTCCGGAGTGCAGCTCCGTGGCTTGCCAATGACGGTTGGCAGGATCACGCGCGACCACTTCATCGAGCAATTCTCGCGCAGTTTTGAGCTTTTCCCTGGCGTCAGCAATCTGTCCGGTTATCAAAAGATTCTCGCCTCTGAACAACTGGGAGTCTGCCAAGCGAAATCGCCAGCGCATTGTTCGGGGCTCGGCCAGAACGAGTCCCTCAAGTTGGGACGCCTGCGCCTCGTACTGCTTCAAGGCCTCGGCAAACTCGCCTTTTTGCGATGCGACTCCGCCGAGCCATGAGTGCGCATCGGCGATTCGAAAGCGAAACTCGAGGTCGGCCGGCTTTGCTGCGGCCATCTTTTCCAGCGTTGTCAATTCCGCCAAAAACTCGGCTTGCGCGACGGCGAGGTCACCGCGTTCCTGCTCCAGAACCGCGAGATTGTGTTTGCCGTATGCGAGTTCGCTCTGCCACTCCGGTCGGGTCGGGTCCAAGGCCACGAGCGACGCGCTGGTGTCGTGATAGCGCTTCAGCCACTCGGCCGCCAACGCGAACTCGCCGCGCCTCCAATGGACAAATCCGTTCCAGTATTCCGCCTGGCCGCGCTCGAAAAGCATGTCCCCGTCCCCGGGATGCCGCTTCACCAAGGCTGACGCACGATCATAGGCTTCCGCAAAAGCAGCCTGGGCTTCCGGATAACGCGCCTGATCCATCCGGATCTCCCCGATCTGGCTTAGCGCTTTCGCATAGCGGGTGAGTGTTGAGTCGTCGAGCCCGTCTGCCTTCCGGGATGAAAAATGGGCCATGGCCCGGTCGCCAACAGACTCTAGCACATCCAGTCGACCAACCTTGGCCAGCTGCGTTCGGAGGTCGCCGAGCATGAACCCGAGCAAGTCCTCCACCTGCCCCCGCTCGACGGCCGCAACCCTCTCGGCGCGCCGGGCCCGCATCGCCTCCGCGGTGCTGATCACCGTGCCCGCCACGAGGGAAAGAGCCACAAATCCAGCGGCAGCGAAGGCGAGACGGTTGCGCCTGATGAGCCGGCTGATCCGGTAGCCTGCCGTCGGCGGTCGCGCCAACACAGGCTCGTTGTGAAGATGCCGGTGGATGTCCAGGGCCAGTCCGCTGGCCGTCTCGTAGCGGCGGCTGCGGTTTTTCTCCAACGCCTTCATCACGATCCAATCGAGATCACCGCGGAGCAGGAGAGAAAGTTGCGCCGGAGCCGTACCGCGTTGCCGCGCGGTCGAATCGCGGTCGGAGTCGGCCAGCGTATTGAGCCGCGTCGAGGGCTTCATCGGTTCCACTTCGCGGATGACCCGGCGGATCTCATCCAGTCCGGCCTGGAGAAGCGACTTCGGGTCGAACGGCGGCCGGCCGGTCAGCAGCTCATAAAGCAGCACGCCCAGCGAGTAGATGTCGCTTCGGGTGTCGATGTCGATTCCGCTCATCTCCGCCTGTTCCGGGCTCATGTACGCCGGTGTGCCGATGAATTGCTCGAAAGCGGTGAACAACGTGCGATCGGTGAGCCGGCCCTGTGTGGCCTTCGCGATCCCGAAGTCGATGACCTTGGGAACTGGCTCCCCATCGTGCAGTGTCACAAGGATATTGGACGGCTTGAGATCGCGGTGAATGATGCCCTTTTGATGGGCGTGCTGGATTGCGTTGCACACCTGGGCGAAGAGTCCCAGGCGGGCGGCCGTGGACAGATTGTGCTGGTCGCAATACTTCGTAATGGGAACGCCCGGGATCAGCTCCATCACAAAGTACGGGCGCCCAGAATCGGTGGCACCCGCGTCGAGCACCCGTGCGATGTTTGGGTGATCCATCAGCGCGAGCGCCTGGCGTTCCGCCTCAAAGCGGGCGATGACCGCCTTGGTGTCCATGCCGAGTTTGATGACCTTCAGTGCAACGCGGCGGCGCACCGGCTCTTCCTGCTCAGCCATCCAGACCACTCCGCACCCGCCCTCGCCGATTTGTTGAAGCAGTTTGTAGCGGCCGATCCGGTTCCCGGGATGATCGGTGGGGTCGGATTGAGACGACGTCGGGTCGCGGCCAACCGGACCGTCCGCTCGCGGCTCCGCCATGAATTTTCCCGCAGATTCGTGTGCGGCGATCAGCGCCTCGATCCGCTGGCGGAGTTCGGCATCACCCCCGCAAACCCGATCGAGATAAGCCGCGCGTTCGTCGGATGGAACGAGCAAGGCGTCTGCGAAGATTTGGTCTTCCCGTTCAGCGGGATCGATCATGAGGGAGCGCAGTTGGAACCACAGATCTCGCAGATGGCACAGATTGCAAATCCGTTGCGAGTCCTCGGAGCTTCACCTCTCAGGTCAATGGAGCTTGGATTGAAGCTTGGCTGCAAACTTCTGTATCTGTGCAATCTGTGGTTGAACTGAATTGCTGAGTTTAGGTTGATGGTGGGCGAGGTTGAGGCGAATTCCGACTTACAATTCGCTCAATTCACAATGCGAGAAATCTCTTTCAAAACGATCATCCAATTGTTGAGGTCCCAGCAAATCGGGTGGCAACCGGGCAAATACAACCAAAGAAGCCCAGTTGCGCAATACTTGGACGATTTCCCGTTTCAATAGCCGTCCCAGCCTTAACGATGCAGCCGGATGTAGGGCCGCCGCCGTTTCGACAGGCTTATGGCCCCGAGAGGGTCGAGGGGCTTGTCGGCGAGCTGTTTTCCCAATGAATCGTGGCCCGGCGTCGAGCGCCGGCCCTGCACGGCATTCGGTGATCGCCGGCATCATTCGTAATGCGCGGTCCGCCTGCATGGATACGGCTTAACCGGCCTTGCGCGCGAGCAGCGTAAGCATCGGCCACCACCAGACAATCCGGTCGTCCTCTGCGCCCAGGCGCAACGCGGTGCGAACTGAATCGGGCGCCGTGCGCACCGCCTCCAATACTCTTGCACGATTCTCCAACGACGTGGCTGCGGTGTCGAAATACCAATTGAGGTCTGGCTGTTTGCGCGGGTTCAATTCGGCACTCAAGACCGTGAGCCCGTGACTACGGACAAGGGTGACCCACGCCTCACGTGAAAGAAAGCGACCGTGACTTGGATCGCGCCATTTCTCCACAGCGTGAAGCCACGCCTCCGTCATGGGATCGGCATCTGGTACGCTGCCATCAATCAACAGGAAATGACCGCCCGGCTTCAAGACACGCGGCACTTCAGCAATAAACAGTCCAGGATCGCTGAAATGGTGGGGAGCAACCCGGGACGTCACGAGATCGAATGTGCTTGCAGCAAACGGCATTTGTTCGGCCGGAAACAGCCGTGTCTCGATCTGAACCCCCGCGTCATCAGCCAACCGGCTCGCATTCGCAAGCATGCGTGGCGCTATATCGCCGGCGGTGACCTGCCAGCCACGGCCTGCGAGAAATACGGCGGCATGGCCCCCTCCCGTTGCCACGTCTAGTGCAGTCGCGCCGGGCCCAGGTTTGAGACCCGCCAGGCCGCCCTCAATATCTGCAGTATTTGCAAGGATGTGCGACTTACCGTAGCGGTCACTTTGTCGGTCAAATTGCTCCGCGGCGGCAGCCTGCCGTTGATCAAGTGAGGGATCTTTCACAAGTGAGAAGTACTGTCGTTGCCTAATGCGAGTCGTCAACTGCCATTGAGCAATGTTCGCATCATCGGGACGCCGGCGAATGGATCTTGGCTGTCGATGTTTGAGAATGATTTGCCCAGGTTGTCGACCAAATGGCAGGCAAAACTCGCCCATCGTTGACGGATGATCCTCACTCACGCCGACGCGAGATCTGCAGTCCCACGGCACTTCGTCCGCCGCTGGATTGCACGAACTGCGGCAAGCAAAAGCAGCGCACCGCAGAACCATAGGCCGGGGGCGCCGCCGCCGCCTCCTCCACCCCCGCTGGGCGGTGGATTCACAGCATTGACGGTGAGTGTCGCCTGGTTGCTGGTCACGCTGCCCATCGCATTTGAAACCATGACACTATAACTTCCTGCATTGCCCAACTGGGCATTCGAAAGGCTGTAGGAGCTGCTCGTTGCTCCATTGATCGCTGCACCGTTGAAGTTCCACTGGTAGGTTATCGCGGGACGACCCGACGCGGTGACAGAGAATTGCACGCTGCTGCCAGAGGTCACAGTCTGGCTTTGGGGCTGCGTCTGGATCGCGGGCATGATCGACTTCAGCCCGACACGCACCGTGTGGTTGTCCGTATCGGCGACGTAGAGATTGCTGTTGCTGTCCACCGCGATTCCGGCTGGATGGAAAAACCGGGCTGCCGATCCAACACCGTCGGCGCTCCCGCTTGTCCCGGCAACGCCAGCCAGCGTGCTCACAGCTCCGGTCGATGAAACCACCACGCGTATCGTGCAATTGTCGGTGTCAGCCACGTAGACATTCCCCGCTGAATCCACCGCCAGGTCCGACGGAGAATCGAATCGAGCTGCGCTGCCCGTGCCGTCGGCACCGCCTGAGTAGCCCGCCAAACCGGCGAGGGTACTGACCTGGCCGGAGGGGGATACCGCTCGGATTGTGTGGTTGTCGGTGTCGGCGATGTAGAGATTCCCTGCGCTGTCGACCGCCAGGCCCGATGGGAAGTTGAACCGGGCCAGGCTTCCGAGCCCGTCGGCACTTCCCGCATTGCCCGCCAGACCGGCGAGTGTCGTCACCACTCCGGTTGAGGACACAACCTTGCGGATGGTGTGGTTGTTCGTGTCGGCCACGTAGAGGTTGCCGCTGGCGTCGATGGTGAGGCCCTGCGGTCCAAAGAACTGCGCCGCACTCCCCGTCCCATCAACACTGCCGGCGGTCCCCGGAGATCCGGCGAGGGTGCTGACCACACCCAGCGTGTTCACCTTCCGCAGTGTGTTGTTCATGGTGTCCGCCACGTAGACATTACCCGAACCGTCAACAGCCACACCGGAGGGATTGTTGAAACTCGCACTGCTGCCGGCTCCGTCGGTGTCGCCGGGATTTCCGGCTAACCCGGCAAGGGTGCTCACAGCACCGGTCGACGCGACGATCTTGCGAATCGTGTTGTTATCGGTGTCAGCAAGGTAGAGGTTTCCCGCGCCGTCAGCAGTGATGCCGGAAGGATGGTAGAACCGGGCCGCGCTGCCTGTTCCGTCGCTCCCACCGCTGCTTGCCGCCTGGCCGGCGAGCGTGCTGACCGTCAACGGGGTCCTGATCACGATGGCGGCGCTCGTTGTCACCTCGATAGTGCCCGAGTTGCCCCCGGTGCCGGCGTTGTCGTACGCCCGCACCCGGTAATAGTAAGTCGTGTCCGGATTCAAGCCGCTGACAACCATGGATGTCACGGCGCCGACATCGAGATTCTGGTAGCCGCTGACAAATGTGCTGAATGAACCATCCATCGACACATCCAACCGATAGCCCGTCGCTCCGCTTACGCTGGTCCAGTTTGCAGTGAACCCACTGCTGATCACA
>Ga0181528_10000561_pt1 | contig 25944 bp, 19 predicted proteins | sample PEATcosm2014_Bin_47_FD_119742 | JGI IMG/M metagenome (GOLD analysis project Ga0181528, IMG submission 119742) | Peatland microbial communities from MTU Mesocosm Facility, Houghton, MI, USA - PEATcosm2014_Bin10_10_metaG | ecosystem: Environmental > Terrestrial > Soil > Wetlands > Peat | place...
ATTGATCACTCCGGTGGCCATGGAAAAGGGCTTGCGCTTCGCAATTCGCGAAGGCGGCCGTACCGTGGGCGCGGGTACGATCTCGGAAATTCTGTAGAAAGACATTTGGGTTCCCACATTCGCCAGAAGATGGCGAATGTGGGCCACCTGAATTGTTGTTGTTTCAGGTTGTACTTCGGTAGGCGACATCGCTTGCCGATATCCGGGCTTTGACCCGGACAAGGCCTGGCAGGGATACTGTCAGGTATACGAAGGGAAGTTGAAATGGCTCGTGAAATTTGTCAGCTGCAATGCACCGTGTGCAAAGATAAGAACTACTCGACGACCAAGAACCGTAAGACCACGACCGAACGTCTCGAGTTCAGCAAGTTTTGCCGGAAGTGCCGTAAGCACACGGACCATCGCGAAGTGAAGTAGGCGTTCGCGCGGGCGTGATGCCTGCGGAATGTCTCCCGGTCAGGCCGGGGCTTCTCGACGAGAATCCGGCGGCAACTTAGGGGCGTAGGCTCAACGGTAAACCGACGGTCTCCAAAACCGTTTTTGGGGGTTCGAATCCCTCCGCCCCTGCCATTCTTACGATGGCGGAAGATTTCTGAAGTAAGCGGCCGCCCGCAGGGCTGGCGAAAGCAGGATTGCAATGGCGAAGACAGCAGTAGTAACCGCGCAGCCCAGTTTCATCGAGCAGGTAAAGAGCCTGCCCGAGCGCATCAAGTCGTTCTACGGCGACGTCCGCAACGAGATGCGCAAGGTGACAACGCCAACGCGCAAGGAAGTGGAAGCCACTACCGTGGTTGTAATCATCACGGTATTTATTTTTGGCGTCTATTTCTGGGTGATCGACGGCGTGATTGGGCGTTCGCTGGACTCGATTTTCAAGTATTTCAGCACGCACTAGAGAGGGCCCGCCGCACCGCCTGAGAGGGCAGAGCGCAGGAAATTATGGAAGATATCCTAAAAGACGAGAGCAACGGACCGGAAGAGTCAACGCAGGGCACACCGGAAGCAACGCCGGAAAGCACCCCGGAAATTGGTGCGCCCGCAACTCCGGCATCGCCGGAAACGGCTGAGACCACCGGAAATCCGCGGATGAAGTGGTACATCGTCCACGCTTACTCGGGGTTTGAGCGGAAGGTACGGGAGTCTCTGGAATCGCGCATTCGCGCCTTCGGCCTTGAGGGCCGCATGGGGCGGGTGTTGATTCCGACGGAGACGGTCACGGAGATCCGCAACAACAAAAAGTACACGCGCGAGAGCATGTTCTATCCCGGCTACGTGCTGGTTGAGATGGACATGGATGATGAAGTCTGGCACATGGTGAAGTCCACGCCGCGCGTTACGGGCTTTGTGGGCACGGGCCAGCAGCCGACGCCGCTTTCTGACGAAGAGGTCAAGCAGATCGTCTATCGCGTGGCCGACAGCAAGGAAAAGCCAAAGCTGAAGATCAAGTACGAAAAGAACGAGACGGTCCGCATCACCGAAGGCCCATTCGCCTCCTTTACTGGAGTGGTGGACGAAGTCAACGAAGATCGCGAAACGTTGAAAGTAATGGTCACCATCTTTGGCCGCTCTACTCCGGTGGAGTTGGAATTTGGCCAGGTGGAAAAGGTTCTGAGTTAACGAAGCATTAATCAGCGTGCGCCACACACTAAAGCTGGGCCGAAAAACCTAGACCCGGGGATGGCGCAAGCAACAAGGAAGGTTTACCGCAATGGCAAAGAAAGTCACAGGATCCGTAAAGCTGCAGATTGAAGCCGGCAAAGCGACGCCGGCTCCCCCGGTTGGTCCCGCGCTCGGTCAGGCGCAGGTCAACATCATGGAGTTCTGCAAGCAGTTCAACGCTCGCACTCAGAACAAGGAATTGGTCGGATTGATCGTTCCGGTGGTCATCACCGTGTACAGCGACCGCACCTTCACCTTCATCACCAAGACCCCTCCGGTTGCGGTGCTGCTGAAGAAGATTGCCGGTATCGCCAAGGGATCAGGCACGCCGAACAAGGACAAGGTCGGCTCGGTCACCGAGAAGCAGGTTCTGGAGATCGCCAAGCAGAAGATGCCCGACCTGAACGCCGCCTCGCTGGAAGCAGCCGTGAAGAGCGTGAAGGGTACGGCGCGTTCGATGGGTCTGGACGTCACGGCCTAAGAGTTTCTGGGCCTCTGGCCCGGATGCAGTAGACTGATAAAGAAGTTCTTCCGTGGATCACCTTTGATCCCCGGTCGTAGATACCACGGTAGTCAGCCCCGCCCGGAAGAACATCTCCGGCCCGGGGGACTCGAAGAACGCCGAACGGGCGGGAGAGTCGGCAAGTTGGCGACGGTGGGAGACAGGAGCAGGAATGGCTACCAAAGCAGGAAAGAATATTGAGAAGGCGCGCGCGCAAGTTGATGCGCACTCCTATACGCTGGGCGACGCAGTCACCCTTTTGCAGAAGGTCAAGTACGCCAAGTTCGATGAGACGGTGGATGTGACTCTGCGTTTGGGCGTGGACCCCAAGCATGCCGACCAGATGGTTCGCGGCACGGTGGTTCTGCCGCACGGACTGGGCAAGAAAAAGATCGTCCTGGTGCTGGCCACCGGCGAAAAGCAGCGCGAAGCTGAAGCTGCCGGCGCCGACATTGTGGGCGGCGAAGAACTGGTTGAGAGAATTCAGAAAGAAGGCTGGACCGATTACGATGCCGTGATCGCCACGCCTGACATGATGCGTTCGGTAGGACGCCTGGGCAAGGTGCTCGGTCCGCGCGGCTTGATGCCGAACCCGAAGACCGGTACGGTGACCCTCGACGTTGCCAAGGCTGTGGCCGAAGTGAAGGCCGGCAAGGTGGAGTTCCGCACGGACAAAACCGCGCTGGTGCATTGCCCGGTTGGCAAGATTTCGTTTTCGCAGGACAAGCTGGTGGATAACGCGAAGACCGTGATCAGTGCGGTCATCAAGGCTAAGCCGGTGGCAGCAAAGGGCAAGTACATTAAGGGCTGTTTCATTAGCTCCACGATGGGCCCGGGCGTTGCCATTGACACGGCGGCGTTGGAAGCGGCATTGAAGGCGTAAGCCATCAGTAGTGTGAGTGGCCGCGAGGCCGCCGGCGGGAACTCCCGCCCCAGACAAGTTTCGAGAAGGATGCGGCAATGGCTGTTACCAAGGCAAAGAAGGTTTCGCAAGTAGAGGCGCTCGCCGTCGAGTTGAAGGACGTGAGCAATGGTTTCATCGCGCAGTACGGCAAGCTGACCGTGGCGCAGGACGACGTGCTTCGCAAGTCGATCCGCGAAGCGGGCGCGAAGTATCGCGTGGTGAAGAACACCCTCGCCAAGCGCGCAACGGAAGGCACGGCGTTTGAGGAAGTGGCCAAGGCACTGAAGGGCCGCACCTCGATCGCCTATACCCAGGGAGACATTGTCGCCCTGGCAAAGGCACTGACCAAGTATGCGAAGGACAATCCTGAGCTGAGCTTCAAGGCTGGCGTAGTCGAAGGCAAAGTCGTCGACGTAAAGCAGCTTGAAGTGTTGGCGAGCCTGCCGTCGAAGGACGAGCTGTACAGCAAGTTGCTGTTCCTGCTCAACGCTCCGGCGACGCGTCTGGCGACGGCATTGGCCGGCGTTGGCAAGAAGATGGCCGTGGTCATCGACCAGGGCGTGAAGGAAAACAAGTTCCAGGGTGGCGAGACGGCTTCGGCCTAATCGCGCTCTGTCCGGTAGCTTCGCGGCTGATATGCGATGCGGGGCCGGACATTGGATAGATTTCGGGGCTGGCGGGAACCTTGTTCTTTACAGCACCACTCCGGGCGGCCGCCCGTTGTCGGTCTTCCGGTGAATTAACGGGTTGTGTTGTTGGTTGTGCGAAACAGGTCCAGTCCGCCGCCTTGTCTGGGGCAGCGGCAGGAGAGCTCCCGGGGAACCGGGACGCGGGTCCAAGCAACGCAGGGATGCGTGGTGGCCGCCCGGTAACTCCAGGATTGCGGTTTCAGCCATCGACAACCGAGCCACAACGAATTTCGAAATTAAATGGAGAAAAGATCATGGCGGATTTGGCTGCTTTAAAGGAACAGATCGTTGGATTGTCGCTGCTGGAAGCTGCGCAGCTTGTGAAGGAACTGGAAGAGACCCTGGGCGTGTCGGCTGCGGCCGCTGCTCCGGTGATGGTTGCTGGTGCGGCTGCGGCTGCTCCGGTAGCTGAAGCTCAGACCGAGTTCACCGTTATCTTGACCGCCGCTGGCGCCAACAAGATCAACGTGATCAAGGCCGTTCGCGAAGTCACCAGCCTGGGCTTGAAGGAAGCCAAGGACCTGGTTGACGGCGCTCCCAAGCCGATCAAGGAAGGCGTTACCAAGGAAGAAGCCGAGACGATCAAGAAGAAGTTCGTCGACGCTGGCGCATCCGTCGAAGTCAAGTAGTTTCAGCAGCCTGCAAGGGCTGCACAGGAGAAGCCGGGGTGGAAACCCGCCCCGGCGCTTTCCGCTGTACCAGATTGTGCACAATCTGGATACGTCTTGTTGTCCCCAAGTAGCATAATTCTGGTGTATAGTTAAAAGATGTCGAAGTTCGCAGGCGCGGAACTGTGCGTGCAGAGCGAACTCTGAAGAGTTTGGTGCGTTGGAGCGGACGCACCGATTTTGTTGCAGCCTAGGAAGCGGAGCGGGCATCCACATTGGTGGGCCGCAGAATTCCCCGGCAGAAAAGTGTGCGGCCTCATGCGGAAGGGGCTGTGCGGGTTTAGGGACCAACGGCGGCAGCCACCGGCATCCTCCGGCTCCTGGATGTGGTGAGCTGAAGAACAGGCTCTTAGAACTGGCGCGGGAAAGTTACAAACTGTGTACCGGTGGTAACCACTGGAGGCCCCAGTATGCGGGGCAAACGTGGCAGACGCTGACATTGGCGCCCGGGGGGATACGTGTCCTCCGGGGATTTCTTGTCTTTAGCTCCGTGCCAGGAGAAAAACTTTGTTGCGCATCGACCGTGGCGGCTTCTGTCGCAAAAGGCGGCGCCCATCTTCAACCCCCGTTTATTCACGCTTCCGCAGCTATACAAGTGCAGTCCAGTAACGTCTGACGAAAGTCTTCGCTGCCCGGTTCGCGACCGGATGGCGAAACGTATTTGAGGGAGTTGCCGTGCACGATCCGGCATCTCCAGGTGCGGTCAATCAGCCGCACGCAATGCCTCCCGGCGAGCGCGGCGCCGGGGCCCGCAATAGAACGGGTGTGGCTACCCTGAGGAGTTCAAATGGCAGAGAAGAAAATCGCCAATCGTAAACGACTCGATTTTTCGAAAATCCCGGCGACCATCAAGATACCTAACCTGATCGAAGTTCAGAAGCGCAGCTATGAGCGTTTCCTGCAGATGGACAAACTGCCCAGCGAGCGCGATGACGCGGGCCTGCAGGCAGTGTTTCAGTCTGTGTTTCCGATTTCGGATTTCCGCAACGTCTCGCAGCTTGAGTTCGTGGACTTCGCAATCGGCAACTGGGAGTGCAAGTGCGGCCACTTAAAAGGCCTCAATCACCTGCGCACCACATGCCGTAATTGCGGATCGACGGTCGTCACCGACCCGTTCCATCCCGGCGAAGTGCTTTGCACCAAGTGCGGCACATACAACGCAAACACCCCAGACTTCTGTTCCAAGTGCGGCGACCCGGTGGGAATGCAGTTGAAGTATGACGTGCCAGAGTGCGAAGAGCGTGGCATGACATACAGCGCACCGCTGAAGGTCACCATGCGCCTGACCATCTTTGACAAGGACGCGGAGACTGGGAACAAAACGATCCGCGACATCAAGGAGCAGGAAGTCTTCTTCGGCGATATTCCGCTGATGACCGACAACGGCACCTTCATCATCAACGGCACCGAGCGCGTCATTGTTTCGCAGTTGCACCGCTCGCCTGGCGTTTTCTTTGAGACGGCCAACAATCGCACCTACTTCCTCGGCAAGATCATTCCTTACCGCGGCTCGTGGGTTGAGTTTGAGTACGACCAGAAGAACATTCTGTACGTCCGCATCGATCGCAAGCGCAAGTTCCTGGGAACCATCTTCCTGCGTGCGCTCGGACTGCGCACGGACGAAGAAATCCTGCGCACCTTCTACACCGTGGACCGCGTCGCTCTGCGCGACAAGAAGCTGATGTGGACCATTGATCCGGATGAGAAGAAGACGACCAACCTGCTCGGCATGAAGCTCTCGCACAGCGTGAAGAGCAAGTCTGGCGAAGAGATTGGTCACTCCGGACGCAAGGTGACAGGAAGCATTCTGAAGAACTTCCACGCCAACCAGATCAGCGAAGTTGAAATCGATCTGGGCGATCTGGAAGGCGCATTCACGGCTGCAGATATTGTGGACACCAACACCGGCGAAGTGCTGCTGGAAGCTAACAATGAACTGACGGCTGACAAGCTGGCGAAGATGATGGACGCTGGCGTGCCCGAAATTCACTTGTTCTTCCCGGAGCGCGACGATGTGGGAACGGTGATTACCGGCACACTGCGCCGCGACTCGGTAAAGACTCCGCAGGAAGCGCTGATCGAAATCTACCGCAAGCTGCGTCCCGGCGACCCGCCAACGCTCGATACGGCGACTGCGCTCTTCCATGGCATGTTCTTCGATGCCCGGAAGTACGACTTCTCCGCCGTGGGCCGCTTGAAGTTCAACATCAAGCTGTTTGACAACGAAGACGCAACCGACCGCAAGGTGCGCACTCTTGAGCCGGATGATTTCTACGCGACCATTCGCTACCTGCTCAAGCTGCGCAAGAACATCGGCTCGGTAGACGACATCGATCACCTTGGCAACCGCCGCGTACGCGCGGTGGGCGAACTCATGGAGAACCAGTTCCGCATCGGCCTGGTCCGCATGGAGCGCGCTATCAAGGAAAAGATGAGCGTGTACCAGGAGATGTCCACGGCAATGCCGCACGACTTGGTCAACGCCAAGCCGGTGATGGCAGCGATTCGCGAATTCTTTGGTTCCTCACAGCTGTCGCAGTTCATGGATCAGACCAACCCGCTCTCGGAAATTACGCACAAGCGCCGTCTTTCGGCCCTTGGACCGGGCGGTCTGTCACGTGAGCGCGCTGGCTTTGAAGTTCGCGACGTTCACCCCACGCATTACGGCCGTATCTGCCCGATTGAAACGCCGGAAGGTCCGAACATTGGACTGATCTCGTCGTTGAGCTGCTATGCGCGCATCAATGACTACGGCTTCATCGAGTCGCCGTACCGCCGTGTGAAGGAAGGCCGCGTGATCGATCACGTGACCGTACTGAACGCTGGCGATAGTGGTTACAAGGTCGGCGACCACCTCGAGAAAGACGAACTGATTCGTCTGAACGAGGAGCTGCGCGGCAAGAAGAAGAAAGAGATCCAGCACGAGCCGTTCTCCTTCTACCTCTCCGCGTGGGAAGAAGATAAGTGGGTCGTCGCACAGGCCAACGCCGAGCTCGATGAGCGCGGCAACATCGTCACCGAGCTGGTGAACGCCCGCAAGGCCGGCAACTTTGTGCTGGTCAGCCGCAACGAGGTGGATTACATCGACGTCAGCCCGAAGCAGTTGGTTTCGGTGGCTGCGTCCCTGGTTCCGTTCCTCGAGCACGATGACGCCAACCGCGCACTGATGGGCGCCAACATGCAACGCCAGTCGGTTCCTCTGCTTCGCGCACAGGCTCCGATTGTCGGTACCGGCATGGAAGGTGTGACTGCGCGCGACTCCGGCGCAGTAATTCTGGCGCGCCGTTCGGGCATCATCGACTCGGTGGACTCCGAACGCATCATCGTTCGCGTTGAGGGCGAGCATCATCCGATGCAGCTTTCGCGTGAGGTGGGCAGCGACATTTATCAGCTCACCAAGTTCAAGCGCTCCAACCAGAACACCTGCATCAACCAGCGTCCGATTGTAAAAAAGGGCGACCGGGTTCTCAAGGGTCAGGTGATTGCCGACGGTCCTTGCACGGACAACGGCGAGCTGGCTCTGGGACGCAACGTGCTCGTGGCCTTCATGCCATGGCGCGGATACAACTTTGAGGACGCAATCCTGGTCTCGGAAAAAATGGTGAAGGAGGACTACTACACCTCCGTCCACATTGAAGAATTCGAGATTGAGGCGCGTGACACCAAGCTGGGGCCGGAAGAAGTTACCCGCGACATCCCCAACGTGAGTGAGAGCGCACTGCGCGATCTGGACGAAAGCGGCGTCATCCGCATTGGCGCCGGCGTAAAGGCCGGAGACATTCTGGTCGGCAAGGTGACGCCCAAGGGCGAAACCCAGCTCACGCCGGAAGAAAAGCTGCTGCGCGCGATCTTCGGCGAAAAGGCCGGCGACGTACGCGACGCTTCGCTGACGTGCCCTCCGGGCATTGAAGGCACCGTGGTGGATGTGAAGATCTTCTCGCGCAAGGGTCAGGAAAAGGACGAGCGCGCGAAGGCCATTGAAGCCATGCAGATTGCACGTCTCGAAAAGAACCTTTCGGATGAAATCCGAATTCTTACCGACGAGCGCCTGAAGCGTTTGGACGGATTGCTGGGCGGCAAAGTGGTGCAGGCTGATCTGCACGACGAGCGCACCAACAAGCGTCTGCTGACCAAGGATGTAGTGCTGGACCGCGAGACCATTGAACGCATCTCGACGCGCAATTTGAAGCGCATCAAGCTGAATGACAAGGACCCGCGCGTCAACGAGCAGATCGACGAAATCGAAGAGATGACCTCGCGCCAGATCGACGTGTTGCGCAAGATCATCCGCGAAAAAATCGAGAAGCTGCAGAAGGGCGACGAACTGCCGCCAGGCGTGATCAAGCTGGTCAAGGTCTATGTCGCCATGAAGCGCAAGCTTTCCGTGGGTGACAAGATGGCCGGACGCCACGGTAACAAGGGTGTCATCGCGCGCATTCTGCCGGAAGAGGATATGCCGTACCTCGAAGACGGAACGCCGATGGAGATCGTCCTGAATCCGCTGGGCGTGCCTTCTCGTATGAACGTGGGTCAGATCCTGGAAACGCATCTGGGATGGGCCGGCGCTGAGATTGGCAAGAAGCTGACCGAACTGATGGCCGAGTATGGCAATGGCGTTGAGGAAGCCCGCAAGTCAATTCGCGAGCTCTTCACTGGCATGCCTTTCGTGCCCGACTTCGACGGCATTGACGATGACAAGCTGATGAAGATCGCCAAAGACATGGAAGAGCGCTGCTACTTCGCTTCGCCGGTCTTCGACGGTTCGAAGGAGTTTGAGATCAAGGCCCTGCTGGAACGCGCAGGTCTGCCGACTTCGGGAAAGACCTTCCTCTATGACGGCATGACGGGCGAACGTTTTGAGCAGCCGGTAACGGTCGGCTACATCTACATGCTCAAGCTCTCTCACCTGGTCGATGACAAGATCCACGCGCGCTCCATTGGACCGTACTCGCTGATTACCCAGCAACCGCTGGGCGGCAAGGCGCAGTTCGGTGGACAGCGCTTCGGTGAAATGGAAGTGTGGGCCCTGGAAGCGTATGGCGCAGCTTACATCTTGCAGGAGCTGTTGACCGCAAAGTCTGATGACGTGTATGGCCGTACCAAGATTTACGAGGCCATCGTCAAGGGCGAGGCGGCCATCGAGCCCGGCGTGCCGGAGTCATTCAACGTGCTGATCCGCGAACTGCAGGCGCTGTGCCTTGACGTGGAACTCGTCAAAGTAAAGCCAAAGGTTCCGGTCGAGCCCGTTCCGACGGCAGCCGACTAGCGATTTAGACGGTGGCCGCCGGTCGTCAGCCGGCGTCCACCGCTCTCTGGCTCTCATGAGTTGAACCTGCAAGTTGCGCTTCCGGCAGCAGGCAGGAGAGAAATTACGGTTTCCACACAGTTGGCTCTGACGGCCAACGATGGGAACCGACCACCGGAAGCCGAAGGCGGCCGCGCAAGGCCGCAAGTCCTGGACGCTAAACCGAACGTCCAGGTGAGGAGGCAATTTGTACCGCTCGAGCCCATTCGATCTCGGAAACAACATTGCGGATTTCGACGCTATCAAGATCCAGCTCGCCTCGCCGGAGAAGATTCGCAGCTGGTCGCACGGTGAAGTTACCAAGCCGGAGACGATCAACTACCGTACCTTCAAGCCGGAGCGCGACGGCCTGTTCTGCGCCCGTATTTTTGGGCCTGTAACAGACTGGGAGTGCCTGTGCGGCAAGTACAAGCGCATGAAGCACCGCGGCGTTATCTGCGACAAGTGCGGCGTGGAAGTTACGCTCAGCAAGGTGCGCCGTGAACGCCTCGGCCACATTGAACTGGCTTCCCCCTGCTCGCACGTGTGGTTCTTCAAGGGTCTGCCCAGCCGTATCGGGCACATCCTGGATATCTCGCTCCGCGACCTGGAGTCGGTGCTGTACTTCGAGGCCTACGTGGTCGTCGAACCCGGCGAAGCTCCGGTCAAAGATCGCGAGATCATCAAGGATGAAGTAAAGTTCCGCGAACTCGATCTGCAGTTCCGTGCCACTGGCTTCAAGGCCATGATGGGCGCGGAGGCGATCAAGGAACTGTTGAAGCGCGTAGACGTGGAAACGGCTTCGGTTGAACTGCGCGAGAAGATGCGCACCGAAACCTCTCTGCAGAAGCGCCTCAAGTACGCCAAGCGTCTCAAGGTGACGGAGGCTTTCCGCAAGAGCGGGAACAAGCCGCAGTGGATGATCCTCGACGTGATCCCGGTCATTCCGCCGGAACTGCGCCCGTTGGTTCCACTCGACGGCGGCCGCTTTGCGACCTCAGATCTCAATGATCTGTATCGCCGCGTAATCAACCGCAATAACCGTTTGAAGAAGCTGATGGACCTGCACGCTCCTGAAGTGATTGTGCGCAATGAAAAGCGCATGTTGCAGGAGGCAGTGGACGCGCTGTTCGACAACGGCCGCCGCGGCCGCGTGCTGCGCGGAGCCAACAACCGTCCGCTCAAGTCACTCAGCGACACGCTCAAGGGCAAGCAGGGACGCTTCCGCCAGAACCTGCTCGGCAAGCGCGTGGATTACTCGGGCCGTTCGGTTATCGTCGTAGGTCCGGATCTCAAGCTGCACCAGTGCGGTTTGCCGAAGAAGATGGCGCTCGAGCTGTTCAAGCCGTTCATCTACCATCGCCTCGAACAGACCGGCCATTGCTCAACCATCAAGCAGGCCAAGGAGATGGTGGAGCAGCAGGAGCCGATCGTGTGGGACATCCTGGAAGAGGTCATCAAGGACCATCCGGTGATGTTGAACCGCGCGCCAACACTTCACCGTCTGGGCATTCAGGCTTTCGAGCCGGTGCTGGTGGAAGGCAAGGCCATCAAGATTCACCCGCTGGTCTGCACCGCCTTCAACGCTGACTTTGACGGCGATCAGATGGCTGTACACATTCCGCTTTCGCCTGAGGCGCAGGTGGAAGCCAGCGTTCTGATGCTGGCCTCACACAACATTCTGTCGCCTGCATCCGGTCAGCCAATCACCGTTCCTACGCAGGACATGGTGCTCGGTATCTATTACCTGACCAAGGCAAAGGTTGATGCCAAGGGTGAAGGCCGCGCCTTCGCCAACATCGAAGAAGTGCTGCTGGCGCGTGAAGCCGGCGAGGTTGAAACTCTGACCCCGATCCGCTTGCGCTACACCGGCTCAGTCATCGATTTGACCACGGCGTATGACGATCAGGAGATCATCCACACCGAGCCGGTCACGCTGAACCGCCAGTTCATCAACACCACGGTGGGCCGCGCGATTCTGAATGACCGCCTGAGGGTTGCTGCCTCTGAGATGCCGTACATCAACGGCCTGCTCAAGAAGAAGGGCATCAGCCAGCTGGTGAACTTCTGCTACCTGCAGTTCGGGTTGGAGACCACCGTCCGCATGTTGGACGAGGTCAAGACCCTGGGCTTCATGGCTGCCACCAAGTCGGGCCTGTCCATCGGCATCGACGACATGGTCATTCCGGAATCGAAGAAGACCGTGGTGGGCGACGCTCAGAACCAGGTGATCGCCGTGCAGAAGCAGTACCTCGACGGCGCCATCACGCAGGGCGAACGTTACAACAAAGTGGTTGAAATCTGGTCTGGCATTACGGAAAAAGTAGCCGACGAGATGTTTGGCGACATGCAGAAGCGCGACAAGGCAGGCGTAATCAATCCGATTTACGTCATGGCTGATTCGGGCGCCCGCGGTTCCAAACAGCAGATTCGTCAGCTCTCCGGTATGCGCGGATTGATGGCCAAGCCTTCGGGCGAGATCATCGAAACGCCCATCACGGCGAACTTCCGTGAAGGTCTGACCGTGTTGCAGTACTTCATCTCAACGCACGGCGCTCGTAAGGGCTTGGCCGATACGGCATTGAAGACCGCCGACTCGGGCTACCTCACCCGCCGCCTGGTTGACGTTTCGCAGGACGTGATCATCAGCGAGTACGATTGCGGCACTGCTGACGGCATCTACGTGGGTTCCATTGTGGAAGCCGGCGACGTGATTGAAGCGTTGCGCGACCGCATTGTAGGCCGTGTTTCGCTCGAGAAGATCAAGGACTACGAAGGCAACGTCATTGTCGAAATCAACCAGGAAATCACCGAGGACCTCGCGGTGGGCATCCAGGCTGCCGGCATTGAGCGCGTCAAGATTCGCTCGGTTCTTACCTGCGAATCCAAGCGCGGTGTTTGCGTCAAGTGCTACGGACGTAACCTCGCCTCGGGTCGCCTGGTCGAACTCGGCGAAGCAGTCGGCGTCATCGCGGCACAGTCCATCGGCGAACCGGGCACGCAGCTCACTATGCGTACCTTCCACGTCGGCGGTACGGCATCGCGAGTCAGCGAACAGTCGCGTCAGGAAGCCAAGAACAACGGCACGGTGCGCTTCATCAACCTGCAAACGGTCCGCAGCAAGGATGGCGGCCTGGTGGTGATGAACCGCAACGGCTCCATCGTGGTGCTTGGCGACAAGGGCCGCGAAAAGGAGCGCTACGCAGTTGTATACGGCGCCCACCTCAAGGTGAGCGAAGGCGACACGGTCAAGCTTGGGCAGACGCTGCTTGAGTGGGATCCGTACACCTTCTCCATCATCACGGAAATCGGCGGCGCGGTAGCCTTCAAGGATTTGATCGACGGCACCACGCTGCAGGAAGAAGTGGATGAAGTCACCGGCCTGTCGCGTCACGTTGTGATGGATTCTCCGGATGAAAAGCGCCAGCCGGCGTTGGTCATCAAGGGAGCCAAGGGCAACAAGCGCTACCTCATGCCGTCGCGTGCTCACCTCATGGTGCAGGATGGCGACGAGGTCTCGCCTGGCGATGTGCTGGCGAAGATCCCGCGTGAAACCACGAAGACCAAGGACATCACCGGTGGTCTGCCGCGCGTTGTCGAACTCTTCGAAGCTCGCAAGCCGCGCGAAACCGCCATCATCAGCGAAATCGATGGTGTGGTGAAGTTCGGTGAAGTAGCCAAGGGCCAGCGCAAGATTTACGTTGTGGCTGACGACGGTACCGAAAAGGAATACTCGGTTCCTCGCGGCATCCACATCAACATGCAGGAAGGCGAACGCATCCGCGCTGGCGAACAGCTGATGGATGGACCGCTCAACCCGCATGACATTCTTGCCGTGCTCGGTGAAAAGGAACTGCAGGCATACCTGGTCAATGAGATTCAGGAAGTCTATCGTCTGCAGGGCGTGGCCATCAGCGACAAGCACATTGAAGTCATCGTGCGCCAGATGTTGCGTTGGGTGAAGATCGAGGACGTGGGAGATACGAACTTCCTTCTGGAACAGCAGATCGACAAGTTCCGCTTCCGCGAGGAGAACGAGCGCGTCATCGCCCAGGGCGGCAAGCCCTGCACGGGCCGCGCACTGCTCTTGGGAATCACCAAGGCATCGCTCTCCACCGACAGCTTCATCTCGGCGGCGTCGTTCCAGGAGACTACCCGCGTGCTCACCGAGGCAGCCATCACTGGCTCCATCGACGGCCTGCGCGGTCTCAAGGAAAACGTCATCGTCGGACGCCTCATCCCGGCCGGAACCGGCATGGAGTACTACCGCAACGTGCAGCTTGCTCCGGAACTCGAAGCCGCTGCCGAAAACGTTCAGGAAGAGATCCGCAAGGAGCAGGAGGAGTTCGAACGCAACCTCGAACTCATGCGGACCGAAGGCGAGAACGAAGCGGAAGAACTCACGACCGAAGGCTAAGAACAAATTGGGTGGCCCATTCAAGCCTTCTTTTGGCTTGAGTGGGGCTCCGATATACTCAGGGCTGCATCTTCGGATGCGGCCCTTCTTTTTTAATCGGGCGTAACCCCTGCGCTGGCCAGAGCAGTTTCTGAACGGTTATTCGTCTTCGTGCTTCTTGATGTCTGCGCGGAGGAGCTTGAAGCGATGATTTTTCCATTCATAGTAATAGCGTCCGAATTCCGCATTCGGTATGTCTGGAAGGCCACCGACAATGAGCAATCGGCTGTTCGGCTTATAGATCAATCCGTCACCCCAACACTTATCGTAAGGTTCGGGACACCCAAGATCCAACGCTGAAAATGACTCGAATGGAAGGTCATACACCTCACCTGTTCTCTGGTCGACCACAACAAATGTCGAGCAAGGAGAGCCGCATCCCCACTCGATAATGCGGTAATGACCGGCGAAGTTGGCAGGAAGTCTGGCCCCCCGACGTATCATGAATTGAAATTTCTTGTGCGATGGAGTCCGCAGTTTAGGAGCGGCCGGTCTGCCAACAAATTTGGTGGTTTCGGGCAAGTCTTCGAATTTCGGTGGCGCCCCTGTCGTCTGGCAGAACGCAGGAGACAGCAGAAGGAGCATTAAGAGTACTGGAAGTTTCATGAGGACTCCGCAAGTACGACCTTGTTGGGTACGAGAATATGTTAAGTGAGTCCGTTGGGGATAGGAGTTTTCCGTGAACGATCCAGCTGCTAAACCCGCGCTACCGCGGGGCATCACGCTTCGCGAAGCTACCGAGCACGACATACCCGCGATGATGGAGGTGGTGAACGCCGCATTCGAAGCCGAAGCTTTTTTCGTCAACCGGCCTCGCACTCATCCCGCGCAGCTTGCTGAACACTTCCGTCTAGGGCGATTTCTGCTGGCCCAAGAAGGCGCGGAACTGCTCGCCTCCGTGTACTACGAATTGCGCGGCGAGCGCGGCTACATCGGCATGCTGGCCGTGCGCCCTGGTCGGCAAGGCCATGGGTTGGGCCGCGCCATGATGCAAGCTGCGGAGAACACTTTGCGCGACGCTGGATGCCGCATTGCCGAGCTATCTGTGGTTAGCGTGCGTACCGCGCTGCCGCCCGTTTATCGCAAGCTTGGCTATCAGGAGACTGGTTTCGCCGAAGTCCCAGAGGAACTACTGCAGAAGCTGATCATGCCAGTGAAGCTGATCAAGATGGAGAAGCCGCTCTAGGCGAATGAGGATTTTCCGCTCGTCTACTTGCAGGGGCGCCATCGCTAATTAACGACCGTATTCCCGCTTCTCCGTTCCTTACCTGCATCCTGTCAATTACAATCAGCATGGCCAACTGTGGCTCGGAGATTCCAGGGACTGCACCCTTTTATGCTGCGATTCCTGAAACAGTTAAGGATTGCACTCGTCAGGACGCTGGAGCATGACCAGTTTGCCGTGGCAAAGGCCACAGCTTACTCCGCCATTCTTACGCTGTTTCCTGCCGTGCTCCTCATCTCGTCCATTCTTACTGCTTCGCACAGTACTCTTAGCTTTGTTCGTGAGATTTCGTTCGCCATTGGCGGCATTATGCCATCGGGCACCGCACCTTCCATCCTCACGTTTTTCGAGGGCCGCAAGCCTGCCCCGGTTCGCACCATTGTGTGGACCTCACTGATCACCATCTGGACCGGCTCTGGCGCAATGATTTCCTGGATGGAAGGCTTCCGCCGCGGCTACCAAATGCCGAGAACGTGGAACCTCACGCAGGAGCGGCTGGTCTCGTTCCTGCTCGTGTTCATGGCCGGCATCCCTATGGCCTTTGCAAGCTTTCTGCTGGCCTTCGGCAACCAGATTGAGCATTGGCTGGCCTTTCATGCCGCCCGCGAACTGGATCTCTACATCCTGGCCCTGTGGACCGTGGTGCGCTGGCTGATTGCTGTGGTTACCACCATCGCCGTCATTGCGCTCATCTACCACCACGGATTGCCGCGCACCCAGCCCTGGCATCGCGTGATCCCCGGTTCTGTGCTGGCCACCGTCCTGTGGTTTGCCTCCACCACAATTTTCGGCTGGTATCTGCGCCATTATGCAGATTACGGCGTCATTTACGGTTCGGTGGGAACGGCCATCGCGTTGATGGTCTGGCTCTACATGGTCTCGCTGGTCATCCTGATTGGGGCAGAGTTCAACGCCGTGCGATATCCGCGCTATTTGTTTGGCACCTTCTCCAAGCTGGGAACCGAGGACGACAGCAGCGAACGGAGTTCAGAGAATTTATGACAGAACAAAAAGAGACAATCCATTCCTGGGAGAGCGCGCTGGAGCCTGTTTCCCGCCGTCGCGCCAAGATCGTCGCCACGCTCGGACCTTCCTCCAACAGTGAAGAAGACATTCGCCAACTGATGCTGCTGGGCATGGATGTGGCTCGCCTCAATTTTTCCCACGGCACCCAGGACGAGCACCTGCAGCGCATTCGCCTGCTGCGCAAGGTGGCTGCCTCCCTCGGGCGCACTATCTGCATTCTGCAGGACCTGCAAGGTCCCAAGATTCGTACCAGCGCGCTGCGCAACCACATGCCAGTGGAACTGGTGGCTGGCGCGAAGGTCACCATCACCAACAAGGAAGTGGAAGGCACCGCAGAGCTGCTGGGCACAACCTTCAAGACCCTGGCGCGTGAGGCCCTGCCCGGCACGCGCATACTGCTCTCTGACGGACGCCTCTCGCTCAAGGTGCTCAAAGTGAAGGGTGACGACGTGCTCTGCGAGGTGATCGATGGCGGCATGCTCGGCGAGCACCAGGGCATCAACCTGCCGGGTGCCGTGCTGAGCGTTCCTTCTCTTACCTCCAAGGACAAGAAAGACCTTGCCTTCGGGCTCTCGGTCGGTGTGGACGCCGTAGCCATTTCGTTTGTCCGCTCCGCCGCCGATGTTCGCGCGGTGAAGAAGATCATTGCCGCTGCGGGCAGCGAGACGCCGGTGATTGCCAAGCTGGAGAAGCCCCAGGCCATCGAGCATCTGGATGAGATTCTGGCTATTGCCGATGGTGTCATGGTGGCGCGTGGCGATCTTGGCGTGGAGATGCCGCCCGAACAGGTTCCCATCATCCAGAAGCACGTCATTCGCCGAGCCCAGCGCTGGCGCAAGCCGGTGATCACGGCCACGCAGATGCTCGAATCCATGATTCAGAATCCGCGTCCCACCCGGGCAGAGGCCAGCGACGTTGCCAACGCGATTTACGATGGGTCTGACGCGGTCATGCTTTCCGGTGAAACTGCCAGCGGCCATTACCCTCGCGAAGCGGTCAGCATGATGGCCCGCATCGTGGTGGAAGCCGAGGCCGATATTCGCCGAACCTCCATTCTTCCGCGCCGACGCGATATTCTGGAGTTGACGATTCCAGAGGCAATCTGCGAAAGTGTGGCTCACGTAGCCGAAGAATTAAAAATGCGGGGAATTGCCGTTTTCACCGCAACCGGCAACACGGCGGGACTGATTTCCAAGTACCGTCCGCGCGCGGAAGTCTATGCCTTTTCGCATGATGCGGCGGTCTGTAACCGGATGAACCTCTACTGGGGAGTGCGTCCGGTCATGATCAAAACCATGCGTTCGGTGGAGGCCATGATTGACGCAACCGAGGTCCACTTGCGCCGCGCCCAGGTGGTGAACACCAACGACGTGGTTGCCATTGTGGCAGGAACCCGAATGGTGACCGCGGGTTCAACCAATTTCATCCGTCTGCATCGGATTCGTCCCGAAGGCGAAGCCGGTGGACGTGCTGCAAGCGCGAAGAAAAATAAGAGATAAGGACCCCCGATAATGCGCGACCCAATCCGTTCCATGGCGATCTTGAAGCCGCACGAAGGTAAAGAGCAGGAGATGTTCGCGTTCTTGCGCGAATTTTACAGCATGATGTACACCAAGCAGTATTCGCGCGACACACTCTTCCGCGACCGTCGGCATCCCGGAATCTTCGTGCACGTCCGCATCTGGCTCTCGGACGAGGCGCGCGAATCGGCCACGCAGGATTCCGATGTGCATCGCTACTGGAAGACCCTCGGCGAGTTTGGGACCATCACCACCATCTACGAAGAACTTGAACCGATCTTCTCCACCCAGGAAGGCTTGGTGGAAGACATTCTGGACAGCGGAGTTTAGACGCAGTAACCGCGGGTGCCCCACCTTCGACGCGCGTCTTATGCGTGGCTAAGGTGGGAGAGCAGGGCCCACCAACAAGAAGCGCCGGACGAATCCGGCGCTTCTTGTTGCAGCATACTCAGCTCAGTTGACCCAGCCAGAGTCGTCGTCTTTCTTGTCCACGGACGGACCATGGTAGTTTCCATGTTCGTCGAAGTACTCCTTGCGATTCGTCTGGCGCATGTAGACTTCGAATTTCTTGGCTGCCTGCCGCCGCTTCCACTTGTAATAGCGGTTGCGAATGCCGAACAAGCCTTCGGAAGCCACCGTCTTCAGTCCGTAGCGCGGCACAAAACGCAGGAACGCCCAGCCGAAGATTGCTCCGCCCAGGTGAGCGAACTCCGCTACTCCATTCGCACCGCTGAAGGCGCCCACCACGGCGATGAAGATCCACACCGCCACAAGGTATTTTGCCCGGAACGGAAACGGGATGGGGAAGACGTAAATCTCTTGATTGCCATGCATCATCCCGAAAGCGATCAGCAATCCGAAGACGCCGCCGGAAGCGCCAATCGTCGCCTGTTGCCACACGCCTCCCATCACGGCGAATAGTGGGACCGGCACATAGTGCACTGCGAACAGGCCAAACGCGCCCACGCCAATCGTGGTGAGTGCCGCGCCCACCACGCACCAGAAATAAAACTCGTAGAAGCGGCTCTTTCCGAAGTCAGACTGGAACGACGAACCGAACATCCATACACCGAGCATGTTGAACAGCAGGTGCCACACGCTGTGCGGATCGTGGAGGAACGAGTACGTGACAAGCTGCCAGATTTGCCCATGGACGACGGCAATCGGCCTGAGATAGAAGAAGTACTCGACAAACTGTGCCACTACGGGCACGGTCAACCGGGCAAACATCATCACCAGGTAAATGGCGAAGTTCGTGATGATCAGCGTCTTCACCGCGCTGGTGAATGGCGGCAATCCAAAACTTGTGGAGGGTCCACCTCGCCTCATAGTTCTCCTCTGCCTTATCGTTCCGGAGTGGGATACACCGGCAAGCTGCGATGTCCTTCCGCGTCATAGGCGCGAACGGCGAATACAACATTATCCTTCGAATAGGGTACAGTGATCTCGAATTGCGCGCCTGCCGGAATTGCCTTTTCCCACCTTGGAGAGGTTGTGTCCCGGTAGAGCACCTCGTATCCTGCGGCGCGCCCGTCCGGAGATGCCGTCCAGTGCAGCGTGCTGGAGTTGACCAGTTCCTTGGTTCGTAATTTCACCTCGGCAGGTGCTGCAGGCGCAGATGCCAGCAGCGCTGCGGCCGCCACGTTCAAACGGGTCACACCCGCCAGATAGTCGAAGTCTACAAACTTCGGCAGATCACCATATTCGATGCCGTTTTCCACGCGTGGAAGCTGATGTTGGTGATCAAAATTCTCCTCGTATTCGGTAATCCGAACTGCCGCAAAGCCCTCCTCGTTGAACGAGGAGTGGTCGCCTCCGCGCAGGAAGCGGTCCTGCCGGAAGATCAGCTTGGGCTGTACGTTGCTGCCCTCCAGGTACGGTGCCACGTCGCTGGCGATATAGCGCGCCAGTTGCCGCGATGGCGAATCGCTCTCGGCTCCCAGCAGACGCAGCCTGCGCAGCTCCTTCTGCTCGGTCTCGCCAAGCGGCTGCCCGTCGGAGAACAGTCGTGCCGGGATTCCCTCGGAGAACACGCGCACTAGGCCCTGCTGCTTGCGCGTGTTATCGCCTCCCACAATGTCATTGCTCAGCACCGCTTCCAGCTTCCAGTCGTGGGCCATCCGGGCAAAAGCTTTGCTGCCAAACAAGCCCTGTTCTTCACCGGGGAAGAGTGCGTACACGATGGTGGCGGGAAATTTTTGTTGGCTCAGCACCCGGGCTGCTTCCAGCACAAGGCTGGTGCCGCTGCCGTCGTCGTTGGCACCCGGCGCCGGAGCCTCAGGGTCGTTCATCCGCGCCATGGCGATCGTGTCATAGTGCGCGCAAATCAGAATTACGCGCTTGGAGGCTTCCGTGTCGGTGCCTTTCTGCACGGCATACACATCCACCAGCTCCGTAGCCTGTGGAACGCGCGGCGCGGGACCCACCGTGGATTTGAACTGCTTCACCTCCAGGCAGCCTCGGCATTGATCTGCAAGCTGTTGCAACTGCGCGGAAAGCCACTCTCGCGTCTGCACCACGCCCGCTTTCTTCTCTGGCGGCAGAGTGGTCCCAAGCGTATGCCTGGTTCCGAAATTGACCAGCGCAAGGTCGTTTGCCTGCAAACGCTGGGCAGAGACAGCGGAGACAGCATGTTGAATTCGTGCATCGGCCACGCCAGGCGCGGTTCGAGCCGCCTCCTGAGCTGGAAGATATCCGGCAATCAGCGCAAGGCAGCATACGGAAATAATGTTTCTCATTTTCATCTCGGGCATCCAATCGCTCCTGAGCATCCTCTTCTGTTGCGGACAGTACTTGACGCTACAGCAAAGAGAATTTAAATGTAATTGCGGGGCAGCAAGCAAGTGCAAGCATCTCCGACCGAAACAAATCTAGTGGAGGAAGTCATGGTCCTATGCCCAGAGTGCGAGAGCGATCTGGATGTTGAAGAAGAAGAGCTGGACGAAGGCGAAATTTTATCTTGTACGGAGTGTGGCACTGATTTTGAAGTAGTCGGTGTTGAGCCTTTGGAATTAGCCAAAGTCGGCGAAGACGACGAAGAAGAGGAGACGCCCGCCAAAGAGACGGACGAGGATGACGACTATTAGACGGAACTGGGTGTGTCTGGTGGCGGCTACCATGGCGTTGCTGCTATGGCTGCCGGCCCAGGCCGCGCCACTCCCGCAGGCATCCCATGCCGAATCCTATGCGCTCATCTTCGGAACCGTCTGGGGTCCGGGGAACAAGCCTGTTTATGGCGTGCGTGTTAAACTGCGCCGTGCCGACCAGAAGAAGGCTCGCTGGGAGGCCGTATCTGACCATCGTGGCGAGTTCGCTTTTCGTGTTCCGGCTCGTCCCGCGGATTACCTGCTCGTCCCTGACGTGAAGACGTCCAGGGACAAGCCGCTGCCTGTCACCAGCATTCATGTGGAGGGCGACGAGCGTGTGGATGTCAGCGTGCGCCTCGCGGAGTAGTAGAATCGCCCTAGACCGGAATCGCGGAAGGTGTGTCCGATCCAGGCAGCCGTACATCGTGCGCGCGCTGTAGTGGTTCTGGCGGATATAGCGATTCTGAAAACTGGTCGCGGAAAGATCCACTGGAGGTAGTTGGTGCGCCGTCTCGCCCTGGTTGGAGTGGCTATACTGTTGCTGTCCGCATGCCTGTCCGCGCAACTCTTCGGAGGCAAGAAAGCGGACGATGGCTCAGGTCCACGCAATCTCACCGGTACGGTCGTGGACAAATCGGATCAACCCGTGCCCAGTGCAATTGTCTATCTCAAGAACGTGCGAACTCTCGCCGTGGTTACATTCATCGCGGAAGCCGACGGCAGCTACCGTTTTCACAATCTTTCTCCCAGCGTGGATTACGAGGTGCGCGCCGAGTCCAAGGGACGCAAAAGCGCGGCCAAAACCCTCAGCTCGTTCGACACGCGCAAGCAAGCGCACATCAATCTCAAGCTCGATAAATAGAACGCTCGGCGGCCATGCGTCCGAAGCCTGCGCCGCGTTTGTGTGAGCAGTCATCTTTCAGGTTCATCCGGCACAAGTGGTGTACTTACATCAACGCCCATAAGGAAATTCCGAAGGCCCATGACAAACTCTCGAATTGAACCCTCGAAGTATTCACCGTTCTGTTGGAAGTCCCTGATCGTGATTGGAGTCATCGTGATTTGTTCCACCAATCCAGCATTCGCCGCCGCCGCGGATTTCGGCCCCACCAACCCTTTCTTCACGCCCAGTGCGTTGCCTTTCCACGCTCCGGCGTTCGACAAAATCAAGAATGAAGATTTCCAGCCCGCACTCGAGGCTGGCATGGCGCAGCAGCATGATGAAATCGTGGCCATTGCTGACAATCCCGCAGCTCCTACGTTTGACAACACCATCGTCGCCATGGAGAAGAGCGGCCAGCTTCTGGAGCGCGCGATGGCCGTTTTCAGCGGAGTCACTGGCGCCAATACCAATGACACTTTGCAGAAGGTCAAGAGCATTGAGGCGCCGAAATTTGCCGCGCACCGCGACTTTATCTTTCTCAACACAAAACTTTTCGCCCGCGTAGCCACCATCTACAACCAGCGCGCCAGCCTCAAGCTGGATCCTGAATCTCTGCGTCTGGTGGAGCGCGTCTATGACGAGTTTGTGCACGCTGGCGCCGCACTTTCTGAGTCCGACAAGGCTGAGTTGCGGAAGATCAACGAAGAAATGTCCACGCTCTCCAACACCTTTGCCAATAAGCTGCTGGCCGCTACCAAAGAGGGCGCGTTTGTGACCAGGGACAAGGCCGCATTGGCCGGACTCTCTGACGCTCGCATCGCCGCCGCCGCCGAGGCCGCCAAGAGCCGCCAACTGGAAGGCTTTCTGATTCCCTTGCAGAACACCACCCAGCAGCCCGATCTTGTTCTACTCAGCGACCGCACCACGCGCCAGGCTATCTTCGAGCACTCATGGAATCGCACCGAACGCGGTGACGCAAATGATACGCGCGATATCGTGGCACACCTCGCCCAGCTTCGCGCCCAGAAAGCGAAACTTCTCGGCTACCCAAGCTTTGCGGCCTGGAAGCTGGAAGACCAGATGGCCAAGACTCCTGAAGCCGCGCTGCAGTTCATGGACGCACTCGTTCCCGCCGCCACGGCGAAAGCCACCCGCGAGGCCAAAGACATTCAGGATGTAATTGACGCCGAGAAGGGCGGATTCCAACTGCAGCCGTGGGATTGGGAGATTTACGCGGAGAAGGTTCGCAAAGCTCGTTACGATCTCGATGATGCGCAGGTAAAGCCCTACTTCGAGTTGAACAGCGTGCTGCAGAATGGCGTTTTCTACGCGGCCACGCAGCTTTACGGCATCACCTTCAAAGAGCGGCATGACATCCCTGTCTACCATCCGGATGTGCGCGTCTTTGAGGTCTTCAACGCTGACGGCACCCACCTCGCGCTCTTCTACTGTGACTACTTCAAGCGTGACAACAAAAACGGCGGCGCGTGGATGTCGGAATTCGTCGGCCAGTCCCGCTTGCTGGGAACATCGCCTGTCATCTACAACGTTGCGAACCTGCCCAAGCCGGTCGAAGGTGAACCCGCCCTCATCAGCTTCACTGACGTCGTCACCATGTTCCACGAGTTTGGACACGCCCTGCACGGCATGTTTTCTGCCGCCGAATATCCCACGCTGGCCGGCACTGCAACCGCCCGCGACTTTGTCGAGTTTCCCTCGCAGTTCAATGAACACTGGGCGCTCTATCCTACGGTCTTCGCCCACTATGCCAGGCATTACAAAACCGGCGCCCTCATGCCGCAGGAACTCGTAGCGCGTATCCGGAAATCCGCCAGCTTCAACAAGGGCTATGACATGACGGAGCTGCTGGCCGCGGCCGAACTCGACATGCAGTGGCACTTCCTCGCTCCCCAGGCCCCGCTCCAGAATCCTGATGAATTTGAGAAGCAGGCGCTTGCGAAGACTCATCTCAACGTCAGCTACGTCCCGCCCCGCTATCGCACCACCTACTTCAGCCACATCTGGCAGAGCGGTTACAGCGCGGGCTACTACGCTTACATCTGGACCCAGATGCTCGCGGACGATGCCTTCCAGTGGTTTGAGGAAAATGGCCAGCTCACTCGCGCCAACGGAGACCGCTTCCGCAACATGGTTTTGTCGCGTGGCAACACCCAGGAACTTGGCAAAATGTACGAGACTTGGCGTGGAGCGCCGCCCAACACCAAGGCGATGCTGAAGCACCGTGGCCTGGAAGTGTCCCCGGCAAAGTAGGGGACCACGTTTGCGCAAACAGAAAAGCCGCCCGAGGGCGGCTTTTCCTTATATCTGAATTGCTTACTCGCCGGAGCGTTTCCAGTCCAGCAGTTCGCCAATCGTCGAGGTGCCCGGAGAAGACTGCGGGTGCTTGTAAGCTTCCACTTCGCCGCGAGTTGCTTCCTCGCCAACGGCGCGCATGCTTAATCCGACCTTCTTTTCTTCCGCGTTCATCTTGATGATCTTGAACTCGAACTCCTGACCTGGTTCCAGCGGCAACTGCTGCCCGTTGGGGTCCAGTGCTTCGGAGTTATGGCAGAGACCTTCCACGCCGTCCGCAAGCTCCACAAATGCACCGAAGCTGGCCAGACGGAGGATCTTGCCCTTGAGCACGTCACCCACGCGATGATCCGCAAAGAAGCTCTCCCAGACATCGGGCTGAAGCTGCTTGACGCCCAGCGAGAGGCGGCGATTATCCGGCTCAATGGCCAGAACAATAGCCTTGACCTTGTCACCCTTCTTCAGAATCTCCGAAGGATGCTTGACGCGCTTGGTCCAGCTCAGGTTGCTGACGTGAACCAGTCCGTCGATGCCGTCTTCAATTTCGATGAAGGCACCGAAGTCGGTCAGGTTGCGAACCTTGCCTTCCACGGTCGAGCCAACCGGGAACTTCTCGTGCAGGCTCTCCCACGGATTGGTCTCAAGCTGCTTGAGGCCCAGGGAAATGCGGCGCTCCTGCGGGTTCACGTTGAGCACCACGGCTTCCACCTGGTCGCCTACGTTGACCAGCTTGGAGGGATGCTTCATGCGCTTTGACCAGGTCATTTCGCTGACGTGGACCAGGCCTTCGATGCCCTGTTCCAGTTCAATGAATGCGCCGTAGTCGGTCACACTGATCACGCGGCCATGCACGCGAGCACCAATTGGGTAGCGCTCGGTGGCATCCAGCCACGGGTCGGGCGTCAACTGCTTGAAGCCCAAAGAAACCCGCTGCTTGTCGCGATCGAACTTCAGAACTTTTACCTGGATCTGATCGCCAACATTGACCAGGTCGCGCGGATGGGTCAGCCGGCCCCAGCTCATATCGGTGATATGAAGCAGGCCGTCAATGCCGCCCAGGTCCACAAATGCGCCGTAATCGGTCAGGTTCTTCACCGTGCCGGTCAGCACCGCATTCTCTTCCAGATGGGTCATGGTGACGTCGCGCTTGGCGCTTACTTCTTCATCGAGAATCTGCTTGCGGCTGACCACGATGTTGCCACGCTTCTTGTTCACCTTGATGATGCGGACTTCCAGTTCCTGGCCCTTCAGGGCATCCAGATTGCGAACCGGGCGGATGTCCACCTGGGAACCTGGCAGGAACGCACGTGCGCCGAGAATGTCCACCGTCAGACCGCCCTTGATGCGGTCGATGACGCGAGCTTTAACGGAAGCTTTGTCGTTGTGAGCTTTTTCGATCTCGTCCCATGCGTGCAGGCGCTGTGCCTTCTGGTAAGAGAGATTTACGTATCCCTCTTCCGTATGGCCCTTTTCGACCATTACGTCGATGGCGTCGCCCGGCTGAAACTTGATATTACCATCGTGATCCTTGGCTTCTTCCAGGGGCACCACGCCCTCGGACTTCAAGCCGATGTCGACCACGAGATAGTTGCTGTTGATGCTAACTACCGTGCCCTTGAGGACGCGGTCTTCGTTAGCGGCGAGTTCGGCTTGCTCTTGCTCGAACGACTCGAGTGCTGTTGCGAAATCTTCCGTCATGTTTTCGTTTTGTGGGTTGCGGGAGACGCCC
>Ga0181528_10000562_pt1 | contig 25890 bp, 14 predicted proteins | sample PEATcosm2014_Bin_47_FD_119742 | JGI IMG/M metagenome (GOLD analysis project Ga0181528, IMG submission 119742) | Peatland microbial communities from MTU Mesocosm Facility, Houghton, MI, USA - PEATcosm2014_Bin10_10_metaG | ecosystem: Environmental > Terrestrial > Soil > Wetlands > Peat | place...
AAGGGCGATATCCGGATCGATGCGACCATCAGCCCCAAGACAACCGCCTTTGGCCGCTACAGCGAACATCAGGGAAATATCCTTTCGCCGCCCAATATTCAAGGCCCCGCCGGCGGCAACAGCAACGGAAGCGTCAAGATCTTCAACCAGCAGGGCGCGCTCGGCGTGACCCACGTCTTCAACCAGAGCTCGATTCTGGACGCTCGCTTCGCCTTTACGCTCACTGACGGTGGAAAAGGCCCTTATGGCGCGACCCTGTCCAACCTCATGGCTGGTATCCCTGGCCTGCCTACCTCTCCCACTGTCACTCGCAGCCTCAACGTTCAGAGCGTCAACGGCTATTCGCAGTTCGGCAACCAGGGCAGCAATCCCCAGTTCCAGAACCCATACGTCTTCAATCCCAAGATCAATTACACTCAGATCCGCGGGCGCAGCACCTATAAGGTTGGCTACGAGTATCAGGCCATCTTCACCAAAATCGACGACTTCAACCCCGTTTATGGCCAGGACACCTACAACGGCGGTTTCAGCTATGGCATCAACAGTCCGGTCAGCAGCACAGACACCGGAACTAAAGAGGGCGTAGCGCTTGCCGACTTCCTCTTCGGCGCACGCGATAGCTTCCAGCTCAATAACTTCGCCATCGTCCATCTCAATCAGCGCATGAACTATTTTTATGTGCAGGACGATGTTCGGTTGAGTTCCAAACTTACGGTAAATGCCGGCTTGCGTTATGAATTGGCAACACCGCAGTGGGAGAAGAATAACCGGCTCGCCAACTACGATCCCACCACTCAATCGCTCATCACGGCCAGCTCCGGCTCTATTTACAACCGCGCGCTGGTAAACATGGCCATGCTCGACTTCGCTCCACGGCTTGGCGCTGCGTACTCAATTAATCCCAAGACGGTTGTTCGCGCCGGTTATGGCCTTAGTTATGCCCAGTTCAATCGCGAAGGCGGAGAAAACCTGCTGGTCTATAACCTGCCCAATATTGTCAACACCAACGTCGTGCAGTATCCGCAATTTGCCGACACCGCGGATACCGGATCGGCGCAATTGCAACCAGTATGCACAACCGCGCAGGCAGGTCAGGCGTATAGTCCGGCCAATCCAACCCCATGCTTCCGCGTCACGAGCCAGGGATACCCGACGAACCTTGCCAATCCAGCAAATGTAACCGCCGCCAGCAACCTGACTACGGAGGCGCGTTACATCCCAAAAGACCTGCCCACCGGCTATGTGCAGGCCTACCATTTCACCGTGCAGCGCCAGGTTGGCCCTTCCACCACAGTCGAGGCCTCTTATGTTGGTTCACACGGCGTCAAATTGGAGACATTGGCCGATCTGAACCAGGCTCCAGCGAACACGGCTAGCGCAACCTGTGACCCCACGGTCATCCCCCCAATTACCAAAGGATGCCTCAACTTGGCAGCTCGCCGCCCCATTCCCACCTTCACGACGATCGAAGAAACGCTGCCGCTCGGGGCCCTTCGCTACAACGGATTGCAAGCCAAGGTTGAGCACCGCACCGGTCATGGCCTTTACCTCCTGAATTCGTTTACCTGGTCACGCGCCATTGACAACGTTGCCGGACACCTTGATACTCCCGATGGCGATAACTCTCGCGTCAACCTTGCCAACCTGCGCGGCGAGTTTGGCCCATCAGCCTACAATCAGCCTTTGAACGACGTTCTCTCCATCGTCTACGACTTGCCTGTCGGCAAGGGCCGAACCTTTGCCGGCAATGCACCATTCCTCCTGCAAGAGGCTATCGGCGGATGGCAGTTAACGGCCATCAACAGCGCCAGCAGCGGGCTACCGGTCAACATTATGTACTCGCCCAATGGCGCTCAGCAGCTCAGTCCCCTCCTAAACCAGCGTCCGAACCAGGCTCCAGGCAATCCGGTTATTCCCAAGAGCCAGCGGATCAAGACCAGCGCCGGCCAACAAAACATTGTCGCCCTCAACGCCGCGCTCTTCACTTTACCAGTTGCTACCGGCACCACCCCCTACGGCAATGCAGGACGCAATTCCGTTCGCTTCGATGCCTTTCATCAAACCGATATCGGGCTGCATAAGAATTTCGCCCTCTATCGCGACCGGGCAAGCTTCGATTTCCGCTGTGAGGCTTTCAATATCTTCAACCAGACCAACTATGCTTATCCAGCCAGCAATCTCAGTTCGAGCAACTTTGGTCAAGTAACAGCCTCCACCACCTTCCCGGCACGTATTTTGCAATTCGCCGGCAAGATCGTTTTCTAACTCAACTAACTGACAGAGCACGAAGGAGAGGCCGTCACCTATGGACCGCAGACAATTCACCGCTTTCGCCGGCGCTTCGTTCGGAAACCTGCTCGCCCAGAGACTCTGGGCTGAGCAGGTCATGGCGACGGCCTCCTCTGGAAAGTTCTACTTTGCCCTCATCGCAGATACTCATATCATCGACAATTTTTATGTCAAAGGCAGCGAGAACGGTGTCGAGGATAACGAAAGCATCCTCGTCACCGCGCCTCGCCTGACCTCCGCCCGCGACCTTATCAACTCTCTCAATCCAGCCATCGAGCAGGTCTTTCTTATTGGCGATTATTTTCATAACTACCCTTCAACGGATTACGACTTCTACTTTAAAAATACAACGCGACTGGACAACGCGAAGGCAATTACCGACGGCTTCCAAATGCCCGTCCACCTGGGCTTCGGAAACCACGACTACGATGTCCATCGCGTTCCACGAGAAATAAGCCATCGCCTTTTCAAGGCCAAGTTCAAAGCGGAACCTTACTCAGTTCTCGACTACAAAGGTTACAAATTTATTCACCTGAATAACTTCCTCGGCAGCACGCAGGATCGCTCATCGCAGGATTTCAATCCGAACATCGGTTCCCTCGGCGAAGAGCAACTGCACTGGCTCGAGGCTCAGCTCCAGCAGCGTAAACCCACCTTCGTCTTCATCCACTACCCGCTTATTCAGGATGTTGCCACGGAGTTTGGCGATTACGGCCTGCACCCGCTCTTGCGCAGATACCAGGACAACATCCAGCTCGTCGTCTCCGGCCATTTGCATAAGTGGATCGACTTTGCCCACACCTATGGCCCGCAGCACTATGTCATGGCCGCAACGCGCTACGATCCCAATGCGTACATGCTCATGGAGGTCGATACGCAACGCGCCACTTCGCGTTTTATCAACGCAGGCCTCGTTGAATGGTCAACCCACTACAGCAAGCCCTATCGCGCAGGGTGAGATCTCTACACTGCGCAAGACCTGGCGCTCTATCAATTTCAATTGATCCAAGGACTCCGACATGTTTCCGCGTTATTGCTGTATTGCTTCCTCTATCTCTCTTGCCGTCGCTTTGGGCGGCTTTGCTGCAACTGCCCAGAACCCGGCCAAGGTTGATGACAACACTCTGAAGATGAATCAGATTCAGGTCATCGGCACCCACAATAGCTATCATGCCGGCATTGCGCCCAGTGAGAGCGCGCTTTGGCAGGCCAAATATGCCGATGCATACAAGGGTCTTGATTACCAGCATCAGCCGCTCGCGCAGCAGTTCGATAGTGGTGTCCGCCAGATCGAGCTGGATATCTACGCTGACAGCAAAGGCGGCTTGTATGCGCATCCCTCCGGGCCACTCATGGTTGCCGCGGCTCATCTTCCGGCGGACCCGGAGTTCGATCCAAACGGCATAATGGCAAAGCCCGGCTTCAAGGTCATGCACATTCAGGATGTTGATTACCGCAGCGTTTGCCAGCCATTCATTAACTGCCTGGAGCAAGTCCGGCAATGGTCACACGCTCATCCCGGCCACATCCCGATCTTCATCCTCGTTGAGACCAAGCAGGGCAAGCCCAACGCCGAACTGCACCTCACCGATCCCGAGCCGTTCACCTCCAGCACCTTCGACGCGCTCGATGCCGAGATTCGTTCCGTCTTCCCGCCAGATGAACTCATCACGCCCGACGACGTTCGCGGCCACTACGAAACGCTCAACGAGGCAGTGCTCACCGGTCACTGGCCCACACTCGCCAGCGCTCGTGGCAAGGTGATCTTTCTCATGGACCAGCGCCCGGTCGGCCCTGTTTATCTTGAGGGCCATCCTAGCCTACGCGGGCGTGTCCTGTTCACCAACTCCACACCCGGCCAGCCGGACGCAGCCTTCATTGAGCGCAATGACGGCCCTGCCGCCGACATCGCCGCTCTCGTCCATCAGGGTTATCTGATTCGCGCGCGTACCGATTCCGATACCAAAGAAGCCCGCACAAATGACACCGCTACGCGCGATGCAATGATGGCCAGCGGCGCCCAGATCCTCAGCACCGACTACCCTGTTAACGAGCCTGCTCGCTGGCCTGGGCACTTTGTTGTCGCGCTTCCCGGCAATGTTATCGCGCGCTGCAATCCCATCAGCGCACCAGCCACGTGCAGCGCCGACTCGTTGAAATAAGAGATAGACCTGCCCGAGGCCTGCGAACAATACCCTCCCGTTGGCATCGGGCAGTGTTGCAACTATACCCGACATGGCTCTCAGGACGGGGTGAACATGTGGAAAATCGAGGCCGGGATGAGACAACTGTGCGGCGGTACGATTTAAAGCATGTCAAGCCGGCCTGATCGCAGGCGGCCCCTGCGACCAGAATTTCAAGCCAATCAATCCTGCCAACGGATAAAAACAATTTCGAACCTCTGTCGCGTAGGCCCGTCTTGTGCGCCGGTGACATTCTTATGACATTTCAGCGGAATAGTTGTCCTTGACTAGAAAATCGTTTGCCGTATATTCAAGTAAATCTTTTCAGCGCGGCCCCGCTCGGAGTTCCCCAGGAGGCCGCCCTTCCGGAACCCAATCTTTAACATCTAGGAGGTCGTTGTGAAACTGTCCAGGATTTTCGCCACTGCGGTGTTTGGAGCCTATGGCATCTGCGTGTTTGCCCAATCCACTGCCTCTTTATCGGGCGTAGTAACAGATCCGACGGGCGCCGTAGTCTCAGGAGCTCACATATCAGTACACTCAATCGCAACTGGAATTGATCGAGGTATTGTAACGGATTCGGCAGGAATCTATGTGGTTCCATCGCTGCAGCCTGGGGACTACCAGGTGCAGGCAACTGCGACCGGATTCAGCACGGTGACCATGAAGAAAGTGACTTTGAATGTGGACGGGAAAGTCACCGTCAACATAGCTTTGCCGGTGGCATCGACCGGAGCGACAATCGAGGTGCAGACCGCCTCGACGCAGATTGAGAGTCAGAGCATCACGGTAGGTCAAGTGATTGATCAAGCGTCAGTGCAGGAGTTGCCGCTGAATGGAAGACACTTTCTCGACCTGACGGTGCTGACTCCAGGTGGCGTCGTCGCAGACACAGCAGGCAGTCTGACCTCGCCAAGCCGCGGACTGGGCGCAAACTCGTTTCTGACCGCCGGAAACCGGGAAGACTCAGTCAACTTTCAGATCAACGGAATCAATCTGAACGATATAAGCCAGAACCAGATCACGTTTCAGCCTTCGATCAGCACTACCTCCGAGTTGAAGATCAATAACTCCACCTTCAGCGCGGAGTACGGCCGCAGCGATGGCTCGATTGTGAGTGTCGCCACGCGTTCCGGCACCAACAAATTTCATGGTGAGGCTTTCGACTACTTCCGCAACGAAGCCCTGGACGCGCGCAACTACTTCAATCGCAGCTATAGCCCCGCCACTGGGCTTGCACTTCCTCTCGGCGCAGGCGACAAGGCACCGCTGAAGCGCGACAACTTCGGTGGTTCGGTGGGCGGCCCGGTCTGGAGGGATCACACTTTCTTTTATGGCAGCTACGAGGGACTGCGCCAGCATCAGGGCATTCTGCAGAACAGCACGGTAATTTCGTCCGCAAATCAAGCGGCAATTGCCGCCAATGCCGCCAATGAGCCTGTTGCCGCGGCGTTAGCTGCGCTCATCCCGCTTCCCAATAGCGGGGCCAACTACGTCTCGTTCACGCCTGGCCCGGTTCAAATCGATCAGTTCGCTGGCGACGGCCTGCACCAGATCAGTGCAAGCGACTCGCTGCACGGTTTCTATGCATTCCAGAAAGACGTCCGCACCGAGCCTGCATTGCAGGGCGACACTGTTCCCGGCTGGGGAGATCACCGCGCCGCGCATCGCCAGATCGGCACGCTCAGCGAGACACATATCTTCAGCACGGACCTGGTGAATGAAGCGCGTCTCGGCTTCAACCGCATCGCCATTGCCTTCAATCCGGCCAACCTGACGAACCCCAGCAGCGTCGGTCTTGGCGACGGCCTCACCGGCAACGTTGGCCTGCCGCAGACTTACCTGTTAGATATCGGATTGGTCTTCGGTGGTCCTTCGGGTTTTCCGCAAGGGCGCGATGACACCACCGGTGTTCTATCAGATACGCTAACCCTGCTCAAAGGCAAACATACCTTCAAATTTGGCGGGGAGTTCCGCCGTTATCTTGTTGCCAGCTTTGCCGCGAACATTGGCACGCTGGAATTTACCACTTCGACCACGCCAACCAGCTACTTCCAAACCGATCAGGCTACCATCTTCAGCATCCAGCCGAACACCGTCTCCAGCCGCGTCTACGACAGCTCGCTTGGCTTCTTTGCGCAGGACAATTTCAAACTGACGGCGCATCTGACACTGGAGTACGGCCTGCGCTACGAGTGGAACGGAACGCCGGTTGAGGGCGCGAATCGCTTCACAATCTTCAATCCAGCTACACTCAATCTGACCCAGGTGGGCACCAACGGACTCGGGGTCAACTCGGAATACGGCCAGAACAACAACTACGAACCTCGTGCAGGATTTGCGTGGGATGTTAACGGCAACGGCAAGACCGTTGTGCGCGGCGGCTTCGGCTACATGGTGGATCAGCCGGTTTCCGGCGTGGTGACGGGGCTGGCTTCGAATCCTCCCTTTAGCACGGCGGTATCGTACAACAGCACAGCCATCCCAGTCTCTTCGCTGTATACTGACGCGAAGGCATCCGGCATCTCGCTGGCCTACGTCAATCCCAACTTCAAGAACGCATACGTCGAAACCTATAACCTCAACGTGCAGCAAGCACTGCCATGGGGAATGGTGGCGTCGCTTTACTACGACGGATCGCTCGGGCGACATCTGCTGATCCAGACTAACGCCAATCAGTTCGTAGGCACGGCCAGCAACACGCAGGTGCATCCGTTCACCAATCTCGCGGCCAACAGCCCCGTGGATCCGGGTAAAGCGATCGCCTCCAACATCGCAGAGAAGAACAGCATCGGCTTCTCCAACTACAACGCCTTATGGGCAGTGCTCAGCAAGAACATGAGCAATGGTCTTGAGTTCAACATGAACTTTGAGTGGGCCAAATCGATGGACCTCAACTCGCTCGGATCGCAGGGCGGCTACGTTCTGCCGGACAGCACCAACCCGAAGGAGAACTACGGCCTGTCGGATTTCGATGTGCGCCGGCACTACGCTGGAACGGCAGTCTACTCTCTACCCTACAAGCGCAACCGGCTGGTCGCAGGTTATCAGCTCTCAACGATCTTTCAATACCAAACCGGCAATCCTGTGAACATCACCGCCGGCAGTTCCAGTTTCAACGGCATCACGGGCCTGATTCGTCCCACACAGGTTGGTCTCATTGCCGTGCACAAGACTCAGACGAACATCACCAACCTCACGTTCATCCAAAGCCCAGGCGGTCTCTCCATCGGCGGCAGCGTCTGCGACCTAGTGACCTACACTTCAGCCTGCGTCTTTGAAATTCAGGGGAGCAAGGATAGTTCCACCACAGCCACCTCACCCACCGTGTACACCGGCCTGGGCGCCATGCACCGCAATGCCGTGACGGGTCCCGGATACGCGGACCTGGATCTCTCTGGACAGAAAGATACGAAGATATCCGAAGGCCTCACTTTTTCACTGCGAGCCGATGCCTTCGACATCTTCAACCACCCCAACTTTGGTCAGCCGTCGGGCAATGTTCAGTCCTCGGCCTTCGGCCAGATTTCTTCAACCCGTTTCGCTACAAGCGACGGTGGTTCTTCGCGGCAACTTCAGGTTAGCGCGAAGTTCATCTTCTGAATTGTGGTTCGTCGAAATACGGGTCTGCTGCGGGATCAAGCAGACGGAATATCGCATCCATGCCAAGGTTCGGCGGCCTGTATCGTAGTTTACGATCAGGCCGCCTGAGCTGTGCGAGTCAACGAAGTTGGTTTATGAGAGCAGTATCAGTGTCCCCCGCCACCTGCACTGACTAAACTGGTCCGGCGCAGATGCATTTTATCCTGGCCGGTTCCGCTGTTCAGATGATTGGACGCAGCCAGCGAAGGGGACCGCGAAGTGCTTGCAGGAGGCAACAGAGCGAAGCCTTGCGGAATCGTCGTATCGCCGCTGCCTTGCCCAGCTTCTTTGCTCACGGTAAATCTCCACACCTGGTCCTGCCGGGTGCAGTTTCCACTAAGGTCGCAGACCCCTGCTTTGAGGCGCGCAGTATAGGTCTCGCCTTCCTTGAGAATCACCTGATCGGGGAAGAGTCCCCAGGCGCCTGCGCCTACCTGATCAACCCACGCTGGAACCGCCGCGCCGTGTGAATCGGTCAAGGTGAAGCTGCGCGTGTCAACCCCAGTGACGGGCTTGGAAAAGAATACCTTCACAACCGAGTTTTGATACACGCTCGGGGCGCCGGGCACTGGATACGTGGCGGTTTGCAGCGGACTGTGATCGGCAGGCACGCCATCGACGTTGATGACCCAATTGCGCACGACCATGGGGACGGGCGGAGCGCCTTCGACCACCGGAGGCTCCGTTGCCGGCGTACGTCCATCGCATCTTCCGCCCAGAACGCAAGGCTCGAGTATGAAGTTGTTATTGGTGTCAGCCAGATTGCCAAGGAACTTGAGCGCAACAATTGCCTCGAAGGATTGGTAGTAGACCGCGGTGGTGACCGCGATTGGCCCTTGTGTTCCAGGCGGAATGACTACCGAGTAACGGTTGATCTTTTTCTCGTATTCCGGCCGCCCGCGAGGCTTGAATCGAGTGTCCCGGAGGAAGGAGTCATCATACAAATCGCCATTGCCGTTGGTATCCACAAACACCGGCAATGCTGTGGGGTTCGATGTATCAATCACCTTGCCATCTTTGTCGATGGGCAGGCCTTTCTGGTTTGTCTTGAGATTGAGAGCTGTCGCATAAGGCAGGTCGAGCGTAGGGCAATTATCGCCAAGAGTCGCTATTGCCTTGAACTGCATGGAGTACGGGTCGGCTGACCCGGCCGGGATCTTCCAATTGCATCCGGGGAAGTTTGGATCGACCATATCCTCGGTGGTCAGGCCGCCTACGCCAATCGACGTCCGCTTCCAGAAATTGTCGTGAATTGGCAGTTCATTGCCCGTTGCCAAGTCGTAGGCGTGAATCGCAAGCCAGGCCGTGCGTCCTTCCGGGAAGCCGGTGGGGAAGTCGTGGCCGCTGCCGGTGTTGGCGACTGTAATTGAGATCGGAGCCTCATTGCCCGCCTTTGCCTGCGCCGGGCCGTGCAAGTCCATGCTCAATACGTGGCGCAGACGGTCCCAGGCAAGACGAGCCTGCTGCGCATAGACGCCGCGTCTCTCCAGATGCGTAAAGAAGCCCCTGGAGTAAACGCTATGGTGGTCGGCGGAAGAGAAGCTGAAGGCGGAGAGTTCGGGATAAGGAGAGAGAGCGCCATGCTCATCCACATCCTTGCCGATCAGTCCGGTGATATAGGCGTTGCCTCCCACAAAGTGATGTGTAAAGAACGGATGAGGCGAGCCGCCTTCGTTAGCGACGCGGTCCTCAAATGGGGGCAGCGGTTTTTGGTCGCGATAGAGGGTCTGGGCGGTGCCCGGCTGGCCGTAATCCTGTTGCATATGGCAGCTCTGGCAATCGCGCTTGAAGTGCGGATCGAAGTTCTTGTTGCCGGGCCGGTCGGCGTAGGCGCTGTTGGCCCACTCTGTATAGGTGCGCTCGATGGGAAATCCTCCAACCCATTTGCCGAGAGAGTTTTTGATAGGCAGGCCGCCGGTTACATCATGACAGGCGGCGCACATCTCCGAACGCAGGAACATCGCCTGATGGTATCCCTTATGCTTGGCGGAGTCGATCTGCTGGTAGCCGATGGTTTGTCCGAAGATTCCGCTGTTGTAGTGGTCAACCGGATCGGCGGGCTTGTTCGCGGCCAGGGGGCCGAATCTCTCCGGGAACTCGATTGCATGAGGCGAAAGCCGGTACGCCCCCGCGCCGATGCTGTATCCCAGGTTCTGCTTGTCTTTGTCGGGGACGTTGAAGATGTCCGGAGGCTGGCCCGCGGCGGCCATCAGGTCGGCGCGCGATTGCGTACTGGTAGCCGGCGTATAGGCACTCTGACTGTGCTCATAGTTATGGTACGGCGTGTCGCGGGTCTCGGCGTACGTGTGGCAAACCGCGCAAATGATGCCACTCTTGCCGGAGTTGGTATTGCGGAACTGCGCATCGAGCGAGGCAAATGCAATGCCGGTTCCATTGTCTGAGGTAGGAAAGAAGTTGGGATCGCCCTGCGCCATCTCCAGATGGTGCGGATTGTTGTAGGAGATGTTCTTGAGGGGAATGTTGTCGATGTAGTCCGTGGGCATGTGGCAGCGGGAGCAAAAGAAGTCCAGCAACGACCCGGGCCTTGAAACCGTATAGTTTTCCGTGCCGATATTGAACGTGGATGAACACACTCCCTTATTGGCAAATGGATTGTGCGCCGCCTTCGGCGTTCCATCCGGAGGCTGCGGCGTATCGCACTCTCCATTGGCCGATGTTGCGCGTGAGAGCAATAGAAACGCGGCCCGCCAAGCAGGGTCGCGCCAGGAATTGGACATCATGGAGCCGTTCCACTCATCGAAGATCTTTTGATGGCAGGTCTGGCACTGGCCCGGGCTGTCCTCGGCCTCCCAGTGATTGTGATACGGAGGCGGAAATGCCTGCGCTTCGGCAACCACGTACGGAGCGGCTTCGGGCAGTCGGTTGGGGAGGTCGTTCAGATTATGCTGACTGGGCTGACGGTAGGCCACTGCGCTGATAGCCGCAATAGACGCCACAAACACTGACAGCTTGGCAACCACGCCAACGCCATTTCCATTCATCATAGCTTCACTCCAAATGGCCGATGGACCATCTCGTGATCGTGCGCAATTTCCTCGTAGTTCAGGATTGGATCGTTCAATGGAAGCAAAGGCGCCCGTGCCAAAGCCCGCACGAACAGGAGAAAGATTAAAGCCATATAACCGGCGGCGATGACGATCTCCGGCAATCCCAGGCTGGGCGCGCTGCGAAACGTAGGCATGATCAGCAGGTAGAGGTCGAGCCAATGTCCCAGCAGCACGAGGATGCTGATTGCGGCGAGAATTTCAGGCGTGCGCTTGCGCTTCTCTGAGAGCAGCACCAGGAATGGAATGACCCAGTTTACGATCAAATTCAGGGCGAAAAGGTAGACCCATGGCCCGCGGGTCCGGGGCATGTAATGGGTTATTTCCTCTGGCATGTTTGCATACCAGATCAGCAGATACTGGCATGTCCAGATATAGGCCCAGAAGGTGCTAAAGGCGAAGAGCATCTTTCCCAAGTCGTGGAGCTGGTCTTCGGAGACGCTGCTGCCTGACGAAGCGGACTGCCTCAGTAGGACTGCCGCGAGTGTTATCGCCGCAATCCCCTGCGCGAATGCGCCCGCGAAGACATAAACGGCAAACATGGTGCTGGACCATTCCGGTTCGAGGCTGATCAGCCAGTCGTACGCCATCAGAGTGAAGGTCACGGCGAAGACAGGAATGAACAGGATCGCGTAGCGGGTGAGGCGGCGATGGAGAATCAGGCCCATCCCCGGCCTTTCATCCTGATCGAGCGAGGCCCGGCGCATGAGCACGGCGAAGACAATCCACAAAACCAGCGCGATGATTGTACGCACGACTAACCACGGCATCTGTAGGTACTGGATCTTGCCCGCAAAAGCCGGCGTGTGATCGAATGCGCCCGGCTGTGCCCAGGGGAAGATAGTTTGTCTCCCCAGCAAGAGCACCAGCATGAGCAGCGCAGCGACCGGCAACGCCAGCGTGAAGGCTTCAGGAATTCTGCGCAGGCTGGCCGACCATCTTGCTCCGGCGGCGCGCTGCGAGGCCAGGAAGAATAGGGCCGAGACCGCCAGCGAGGTGAAGTAAAAGCCATTCAACAACAGCATGGGCCATGCCCGCTGCGGGTCCGCGTACAGCTCGTAGAAGGCTGCCGCGGCTCCGAGCAAGACCAGACCTAAGGCCAATCGCCTGCTGCGCGCTGGGATTGCAAACGAAACATCTTCACTCATCGTGATCCTCTCGCCAGGGTGGGTTGAGGCTTTTCGCCCCGCTGCTGTAGGGTCGTGTAGACATAGGTGACGATCTTCCACCGTTCATCCGTACTTAGTTGCCCCGCATACGACGGCATCTTGCCGCTGCCCATGGTGACGACATGGAAGATGCGGCCGGGAGCAAACTGCATCAGGCGATCTGAACGGTAAGAAGGCGGCGGAGGAATCTTCGATGAGATGGGACCGTCTCCTTTGCCTTGCACTCCGTGGCATACTGCGCAATAGGTTTCAAAGAGGGCTTTGCCCTCTTCCAGGGTTTTGGCCGTCGGATGGTAAGGGTCTTTTAATTCCAGCCCGGCGCGCTCTGCTTCCTGCTCACCGGGTCCATAGTGAAATGGATGATAGCCGCGCGGGATGGTGCCGGCCACGGGATGCTGCAATGTCAAGCCGTCGCGCGTTGCGGCATTGGGCGCAAAAGCTTTGTAGGCCGGATCGCGGGCCATGTCCGGCATATACTCATAGGCGCGCTTGTCTGTGGAACCGCAGCCTGCGAGCGTGATCACGATTGCCAGAAAGACTGGAACCGTGAAGGCCGGGATCAGGAACCAAAGCTTCATAGCTGAGCCTCGATTTCGCAAATCTCGCGAGCGCCGCTACTCGTCAGCAGCCTTGCTACCAGGAGCGGGTCAAAATGATCGTTGCGGCGGCGCAGCACCAGCGCGAACGTGTCATCGGTGAGGCTCGGCACCGGCAACCGTTCCTTTTTGCCGGGAAAAAGCCGGGCGCGAAACAACAACGCCGCTACCGTTGACAAGCCGCCGATCAGCACTGTCAATTCAAAACTGATCGGAACGAAAGCCAGAGTCGAGTTGTCCGGCTTGCCGCCCACGTTCATCGGCCAATCCAGAATCGTGGTATAGAACAGAAATGAAAGCGCCAGCGTCGTCCCAGTCAACCCGGCGCAGAAGGTTACCCAGGGCAACCGCGTTCTGCGCAGGCCCATGGCGCTATCCAGGTGATGGACAGGATAAGGGGAATAGACATCGTAAATAGGAAAACTGTGCACCCGAAGTGTGCGGACAGCCGCAAGCAGGCTGTCCGGATCAAGGAAGGTCGCAACTACAAATTTGCTAGGCATTCATTGCCACCTCGCTGTTTTCTTCGGCTGGATAGTATCTTGCTATTTTGCTGATCTTGGCGATATGAGCGCTGTTCGCGGCCACGCCCTTGATCTCCCACATCGCGATCATGGGCAGGACGCGGATGAAGAGCAGAAACAAAGTAAAGAACAGGCCGAAGCTGCCGACCAGAAGGCCTATGTCATAGCGAGTGGGATAAAACATTCCCCAAGCCGACGGAAGAAACGCCCGGTGCAATCCCACTACGATGATGACGAAGCGCTCGAACCACATTCCGATGTTCACCAGGATGGAGACAATGAAGAGAACCGCCACGCTGCTCCGGGCCTGCTTGAACCAGAGAAAATGCGGCGTGATTACGTTGCACAGCACCATCAGATAGAAGCACCAGGCATAGGGTCCAGTCGCGCGATTGATGAAGTGATACCGCTCGTAGAGATTGCCGCCATACCATGCGCTGAAGAATTCCGTGGCATAGGCATAGCTGACAATCATTCCGGTAAGCATGGTTACTTTGGCCATCCTATCGAGATGCTGCATGGTGATGTACCGCTCCAGATGCATGGTCTGGCGGGTAATGATGAGCAGCGTCAGAACCATGCCAAACCCCGAATAGATAGCGCCGGCAACGAAGTAGGGAGGAAAGATAGTTGCGTGCCAGCCGGGCACCAGCGACGTTGCAAAGTCCATGCTGACGATGGAGTGCACGGAGAGCACGAGCGGCGTCGCCAATCCCGCGAGAATCAGGCTGACCATCTCATAGCGCGCCCAGGTGCGGAATGACCCGTTCCATCCCATGCTCAGGAACCCAAAGATAAACTTCTTGATTCGCCCCGTGGCGCGGTCGCGCAGCGTAGCCAGATCCGGAACCAGACCCAGGAACCAGAAGACCAGGGAGATAGTGAAGTAGGTACTGATGGCGAATACATCCCACACCAGAGGAGAGCGGAAGTTGACCCACAACGGGCCGCGCTGGTTTGGAAAGTAAGGGAAGATGAAATACGCATCCCATGGACGGCCCAGATGAAGCAGCGGAAACATGCCCGCGCACATCACAGCCATAATTGTCATCGCTTCCGCGGAGCGGTTGATTGAGGTACGCCATTGCTGCCGGAAAAGAAGCAGGATGGCCGAAATCAACGTGCCCGCGTGTCCGATGCCGATCCAGAAAACGAAGTTGGTGATGGCAAACGCCCAGCCCACGCTATTGTTAAGACCCCACACACCGATACCCTTGGCGAAAAGCCAGGTAACCATGACAACAAGATCGATCAGCCCGGCAAGAGCAAAAGCAAAGCAGATCCACCAGCCTTTTCCGGGCCGTGCTTCCATCGGCCGGGAAATGTCGTCGGTGATCTGCTGTAGTGAAACATCTTCATCAACCCAGCGCGGCGGCGGAAGCAGTTGCGGGGCCGTACTTACGGAGGTGGCGGTCATGACGCTCATGTCTTTCGCTCCTTAGGTTGCATTCAGCGGGTTGCGAACTCTCTTGAGGTATCCCACGTTGGGCCGTACGCCTAGCTCTTCCAACACGTGGTAGTGGCGCCGGCTGTCATGCAGTTGCGAGACACGGCTATGAGGGTCTTTCAAGTCGCCAAAGACAATGGCTTGAGTGGGGCAGGCCTGCTGGCATGCGGTTTGGATATCGCCGTCGACAAGGTCGCGCTTCCCTTGCAGTGCAATGTTCTTAGCCAACTGGATGCGCTGCACACACAGGCTGCATTTTTCCATCACCCCACGCGAGCGCACCACTACGTCTGGGTTCAACACCATGCGTCCCAGAGGACTGGTCATGTTGAAATCGAAATCCATATTGTCCGTGTAGTTGTACCAATTGAAGCGCCGGACTTTATAGGGACAGTTGTTGGCACAGTACCGGGTTCCAATGCAGCGGTTGTATACCTGTTGATTCAATCCATCAGAACTGGTGGTCGTGGCCAGCACCGGGCACACCGTCTCGCAGGGAGCGTTCTGGCAGTGCTGGCAGAGCATGGGCTGATGCACACTGCCCGGGTTGCTCAACGATCCGGTGTAGTAACTATCAATCCGCATCCAGTGCATGATGCGATTGCGCTGCACCTGGTCCTTGCCCACAACGGGGATGTTGTTTTCCGCCTGACAAGCGACCACGCAGGCGGAACAGCCAGTGCAAGCGTTCATGTCAATCGCTAAGCCCCAGGAGTGATCGCCGTGGAGGCGGTCGGCCCAGAGCGTAGGCAAGGCTGCCGTATCTTCAGGGGCTGGATGGCTCAACTCTTCCAGTGTGGTTTCGAGAACAATCGGACGGCCTTCCATCGAGAAATGGCTTTGCGTGCTTACAACATCTTCGCGGCGTCCGGTCTTATCGAGTCGCACATTTATCGCCGAGTACTGACGCATTCCATTGGCGGTCAACGTCAGTGGGTAAACATTTACACCGACATTCCGGCCCACCTTGCCAATCTGCGTGCGGCCATACCCCATCGCCAGCGAGATGGTATTGGTTTCTTGACCAGGCTGAAGGAAGACCGGTGCTTCGATGCTGCCCTGATCGGCCGTCAGCTTGACGACATCGCCTGCCGACAATCCCAGTTTTTCCGCCAGTTGCGGACTGATCGCTGCGTAATTCCCCCAGGTCACTTTGCTGATGGGATCGGGAAGCTCCTGCAGCCAGGGGTTGTTGGCGTGACTCCCGTCGCGCGCTCCTACGTTCTCGTAAAAGTGCAGCTCATAGCGGTCTTCCACGCGGGGCGTCTGGGTTTTCAGGATCGCTTCGGCCGCGGCCTTCCAATCGCCGCGGTGGGCCGGCGCAACGCCGGTCATTGCTGCGGGCAACATCACTACGCCATCTTGCAGAGAACGCTCCCAGAACGTTGTTGCATCCTGCAATTCTTTCTGTTGTGGAAAGAGTTTTTCAGTCCAGAACTGGCGCAGATAGTTGTAGTAATTCGGCTCGGCCTGGCCCGACCATTCGAGCAGGCTTTCCTGCGCCGCGCGGGTCTCAAACAGCGGAGCGATCAGCGGCTGCGCAAGGCTGAAATGGGAGCTTACAGGCTCAGCATCTCCCCAGGCTTCCAGAAAATGGTGATCCGGGCAGATTGCATGGGCATGAACGCTGGTTTCATCTTGCCTGTCAGAGAACGAAACCGAGAGCGCAACCTTTTCCATCCCGCTCAGGAAGCGCCCGCCGTCGCCGTAGTCGTACACGGGGTTGACGCCGTAGAGCAGAAGCGAGTGTACCTCGCCTCGATTCATCTCCTCGACTAGAGCAGCCATCGCAGCATCGTCGCCGCTGCGCTGTGCCGACGGATGCTCCAGGTCAATGGTCTTGCCGACGTTGCCAAGCAGGGCGTTCAACGCGTTGACCATGACCTGCACTGAAACATTGTTGCGTCCGCAGACCACCAGCGATTCTCCGCGATGCTTCCAGAGTTCGTCCGCGATCGCATCGAGTTGCTTGGCATCCACCGGGTCCGGGGCATCGGGTACGCCAGTCGTGCCGCTCTTGCGGGCAATGCGCCGCAGCAAAGCGACAGCGACTAGGCCAATTTCCGACGGCGCAACGGGGACGCGCACATCGGCGTTGCTTCCCGTGACGCTCAAGGTGGATTCAAATTGAACGTGAAGTGTTGGCTTTCCTTCCGGTTTGCGATTGCTCGCGTACTGGCGGGCGAACTCCACTGGAGAGAGCCATGTTCCCAGGAAATCCGCATCCAACCCCACGATGACGCGCGCCTTGTCAAAGGCGTAGTGAGGAATCGCCGCGCGGTCAAAGGAGATTCCATTGGCCTCGCGCAATGCGCTATAGGAGATCGCGTCATACACTACATGCTGGAACTTCGGATAGGTCCTACCGAACTCCGCAATAACTTGCTGCGTCGAAGGGCTGGTCACAGTTTGCGAGAGCAGCACAACCTTTCCACTCTTCTCGCGAGCCTGGTCCAGCGCGATCAGAATTTGCCTGTCCGCCTCTTTCCATGTCGTGGTCTGGCCTTTCCACTGCGGCGCACGAAGCCGCTCGTCATCGTAGAGGGAGAGTACAGTAGCCTGCCCGGTAGCGCAGGTTCCTTTGCCAAACAGAACCGATTCCGCATTGCCCTCGATTTTGATCGGCCGTCCGTCCCGCTGCTTCACCAGCAGGCTGCAAGAAGACGCGCAGCCGCGGCAGGTGGTGGCGTAATAATTTGAAACCCCAGGAATAATATCGTCGGCTGCTTTGAGTAGCGGCATGGCATTTTGAACCGGCCCGCGGCATCCAGTGACGCTGGCCGCCGCCAGGCTGAATCCCATCAGCGCTAGGAAGTCACGGCGGGTTGTGCCGGTTGAATGGTCTGCGGACTTGCCGGGAAGCCCGCCCGGAAACTCTCCGCTGAAGCGCGGTCCATTGCGCAGTTCGTCCACGCTCTTCCAGTAAGCAGGTTCGTCCTGCAGCCCGATCTGCACGAATTGCTCCTTCGGGCTCTTGCAGGGTGGCTTGCTTTCGGCGTCCGGGTTCATATCTTCCTTTCTCTTTTCGCTTTACGCAACTATCTCTGCCCGTGCTAGTAGTGGCAACTCGAGCAATCCAGCCCGGCTGTCGGCTTCTGCTTCCGCGACAGGCTCGACAACGACCGCTGGAAGTCGTTCGTTGGTATGTTAGCGTGCTCGCGATGGCATTGCAGGCACCAACCCATGGTGAGCGGAGAAACCTGGCTGACCCGATCCATGCTTTCTACAGGACCATGGCACTGCTGGCACTTAACACCCGAGAGCACATGCTGGCTGTGGTTGAAGTACACGAAATCCGGAAGGTTATGGATCTTGACCCAGCGGATCGGCGTCTGCTGCTGCACGGCTTCTTTCAGCTTTTCAATTTCAACTGTCTGTTTCTCCACGATGCTGTGGCAATTCATGCACACGCTCTCCGGCGGAATTCCGGCATGGCGGCTGGTACGCGCCGCATAGTGACAATAAAGGCAGGGAATCTTGTTATCGCCGGCATGAACCTTGTGGGGAAAGTGAATTGGCTGTTCAGGTGAATAGCCTTGATTGATTCCCATGCGCGACATCTCCCATGCCCCACCTCCACCCGCGAGGAGCAGTATCAGAGCGCCGAGAGCGGCGAGTTGTGTGTGCATGTGAGGTTAATCCTCCTCCGGCCAGAACCGATTGCCAGGATTGTGCTTGTTTGTCCACTCGGTAATGGCGTCGCCGGCGGCGCGGAAAGGACGCATGATCAGCACCGTACAACCGTGCATGGCGACAATGAGAAATGCCGACAGCCGGGTCAGCGGAAGCAGCGCAATCGCCACGAAGGTGGCCAACACGTGGAGCCGGACCAGAGCCGGCATTTGCGCCGCAAGCGTAACCACAGGCTGACCGCGCACAAGCGAAGCCACATAGGGCGCCAGCGTTATAGTGCCCCAGGACGATCCCCAGCGATAGAAGACCGCAGTCAGCACTCCCGAGAGCAGAACCGCAAAAATTGCGGCCAGAAACACGGTGTCTAAGAGTGCGGTTGCGAGTGACCGGTTGGACCGGCCCAGATGCCGCCAAATCAGTATGGCGCTGCCAGCGACGGATACGAGTCCAGCTGCGAGAGCCAAACCCTCCAGGATATAAAGCCCAGCGGTGTTGCTGTTCCAGGATAGAATTGCTCGTGGAAACAGCAGTGCCACAATATGCCCTGCCAGCAATACGAAGATGCTCGTCCAGAAGAGCCGCCCCTTGAAGATTGTCTTGGCCTCCTCCATCGCTGCAGCAAGAGCCAAAGGTTGCCGAAGCACCAGCAGATAGCGAAACAGCGTTCCGGCCACCAGCACAGCGATGGCGATATACGGCCATAGTGCAAATACAGTGTTATTGCCCATTGCTCCGTGCCTCCTTCAGCAATGGGAGGCTACCCACGGCTAGGCTCTGTTTGGCCGGAATGGCCGACGCGCGGAGAAATGCCTTCAGCGCAAAGGATTCCTTCGCGGTGAGATAGTGCCCCGGCGGTGTTTGAGTTTGCCAAGTAAAGCATGTGTGACGAAGGAATTGAGTCAGCGCCAGATCCTGGTAGCGCAGATAGACGCTGGTCAGATCGGGTCCAAGGCTGCCGCCCCGTAACCCCGCGCCACGCACACTATGGCAGCCCACGCAGGCTTGAGCGCCATACTTGGTTGGCGTCTCACCGTAAAAAAGTTTGCGTCCGTTCACGGTTTCCGCAAATGTCGCCGTGGCTGCGTTGCGCTCGTCAGCGGGCTTGATATCAGGCCCTCCGATGGCAATGTAGTCGAGAATGTCGCTGATCTGCTTGTCGGAGAGATCCACCCAGTCCGGCATGCGCTGCTGTTTGAACTGCGCAAAGAGGGCAGTCGCTGTCGGATCGCCGGACTTGATAACCACGGACGAACCATGAATGAACTTCAAAAGCCAATCATGCTTACGCCGATCATTGACGCCCTTCAGATCGGGCCCTACCTTGATTCCCTTGCCATACGTGTGGCAGGCCGTGCAGCGGCCATTGAATGTCCCCGCCGCTTGCGGTGAGAACTTCGCTCCCGCGCCGCTGTCGTCGTCATCGCTGTCGCCGGCTCGCAAAACCTGAGAAGGCCACGTCAGCATTGCGAGGAGCAAAGACACACCGAACACGACGCGCATACTGGTATTGCCTCCAACACCGCTTCTCATCCGCCGACCTCCTCGATCCCGCACTAGCCGTTTATCCCATTTGCTCAATGAACCAAAGCGATTAGGGTTCCTTCAATCTGCGCTTAGAGCAGTCGAGCTGTTTTGACAGAATCTGTATCTGTCAGGCCTTAGGGCGCAAAAGATGCTCTCAGAATCCCACCCCAAAATGCATCGCAAAAGTCACCGGATCTGTGTTTGGACCGCCGACCGGCCGGCTGAAACGAACGGGAAGATCCGCCTCGACGAAGTAGGCCTTGAAGAGACTGCCTTTGGATTTTATTGGCCAACTTTTGTTCAGCAAGGGAGTGAACCCGTACGTCGCCGAATCGACGACGAAAGCCGCGCGAATCCCGGGGGCAAAGCCATGACCGGCGTTCCACACGAACCCGGGATGAACTGTGAGCGATACGTCGCGTGGACTATCCTGCACAGACGGAACAAATTCCAGGTCGAATGCCAGCCTGCCTGTCCCCTTGAGCGTGATGCCGGCCGGAAAACCGATAGAAAAACTGTCCGCCAGACTGGTTGTCTGACCGCCAGCCGAGGTGACCAGGGGAAGGACAAAACCGATATGTCCTCCAACTGTGGTTTGTGCCTTGGCAGTTGGGGAAATTGCCGCAAACGAAAAGACAAACACTGCGACTGCAAGGAGTACTCGACCTGAAATCGCTCGAACTTCTTTCTGTAAAACCAACGCCCTCATGGCGTTCCCTCCTTCGCGGGAAATCTTTGCCGCACACGTCCTCACGTCCTCTGCAGATGCTGTATGCAGAGCGAGGTGCAGGACTCAATATGTGGCAAGCGTTACTCTCGGCTCTGGTTAGCCAAGGTCAATTGGAGTCGGAGGAGAACTTCTCGGACGACAGTTATGTACTGGCGCAAGAGGGGGGAACTCCGCGGTCGGGAAAAAGCCAGACACGTAAACGCTGGAAATGGATGGTGCCAATTGAAGATGCAATCCCGCGTCGAGAATTCGGCGTAAAAGTGTTCCTCCAGAAGGCGAGGACACTTGCGTAAGCCGCTCAAGCCAAGGTGCGCATTCCCAAGACAAAAGGCCGCTCGATGCAAAAGTTGATGCAAAGAATTACTGGCAGGAGGTGCAGTTCTAACCCGATTGCATGGAAAATTAAAGTAGCGACGCATCCGCATCGAGCAGAGTATGAGTCCTACTTAAGAGGCAACAAGGGCAACCTATAGAGAAGGCCGCACACGAGGAGTTGTGCCCCGTACATCCTTGAGATCTTCCTCGACTCACTAGTGGCAGGAGAGGACTATCACAAGACTCCAGTCGACGTTTCCAGATTCATGGTGACCCTTGGACGCCTTATACGATCTCTGGACGATTTATAGTAACCAGATTTTGTCCACCTCGGTTACCATGAAGGAGATTTTCCAATACATGGGATTGCGTGTCAAGAAAAAAATGAAACTGTCAAAGAAAAATACAAATTTATGTATCAATTCTTGACATCTCAGCTTAAGTGGGTTGGGAGCTGAGATGTGGGATGTAAAAATTAATATCTTACTTTAAATCAATCAGATGCGACGTTTGTTCTTTAAGCTGGTCTAAGCCGGACCCAGCTCACCCGCTAGCCCGATGGGAAACCAAACTGCACCACTGCCGAAATTCATCTCCGCTTGACAATTGGACAGCGATGGTTCGAAACTAGCGATACTGAAGGTCTCTGCCGCTTCAGTTAAGATTTTTCAAAAGAGTCCCCCCCTCTATCGAAATCACCGCGTTTCTTCACTGCTTATCCGTTGCGGTTCTGGCACTACAAGTCTCAGGGCAAGAAAAAGCTTGGCGGCCTTCGTGCCCGCTCAAGCCATTCTCGACTCAGGGAAAGCTGTATTTGCTTGATGCTGATCGCTCGCTGGGGCTTTTCACTTCGCCCGGGTGATTAGGTTTGTTGCCTTCATTTTCTCGAACAAAAGGAGAGTTCCAAGTGACTGGATCTAGACTTTTTCCCAGACTGACTTGGCTTTGCATTCTGGCCTTGTTGAGCTGTTTGACTGCGACGGCACAGACCATCGTGGCCAGGCGCGTAACCCAAAAGATAGACGAGACCAGACTCACAACGCTCGTGGGCCACATATACCCGGCAGCCAATGCTGCCAATGATCGCGGTCCGCTCGATGACAGCGCGCCACTTGGCCACATTGTTCTGATGCTCAAGCGCAGCGATGCCCAGCAGAGAGAGTTGGATGCGTTTGTCGACCAAGCGCACAATGCGAGGTCGACCGGTTATCACAAGTGGCTGACGCCAGATGATTTTGGCCATCGCTTCGGACCTGCCGATGAAGATGTTGCTGCAGTAACAGCCTGGCTGGAGAGCAAAGGCTTCGTGATCGAAGACATTCCGCCGTCAAAGACACACATTACCTTCACTGGCACAGTCGGGCAGATGAGGCAGGCCTTTCATACAGAGATTCACCGTCTCAATGTGAACGGCGCAGCCCACCAGGCTACGATGAGCGAACCGCAGATTCCGGCTGCTCTTGCGCCCGTGGTAAGCGGCTTCCGCCAACTGCACGACTTCGGGCCCAAGCCGCTGCACACAGATTACGGCGCGGTGAAGAAAGATCTCCAGACCGGCAAGTGGAAGAAAGTGCCTGGAACAGGCAATGCGCCGGACCCCGCATTGACCTTTGTCTGCCCGGCGAGCGCCGTGACAGATGGATATTGCAGATCCGGCGATCTGGAGTATTATGTAACCCCCCAGGATTTTTACACCATCTATAACGAGAATCCACTGCTTTCGTCCGGCGTCACCGGCGCGGGTGTAACCATCGCGGTGATCGAAGAGGTCACTGTCGCCAATCACTCCGATATTACGAACTTCCGTTCGCAATTTGGCCTGCCGGCCTATCCTGCCACGCCAAATGCTACGCAAGGCGGCGTCAACTGGGACTACGTAACCTCGGGATCATTGGGTGGAGACTCAGCCTGCACCACCCCGACAGCAGCCTCCGGCGATACCAATGAAGAGAGCGAAGCGCTGCTGGATACGGAGTGGGCTGGAGCAGTGGCGCCGAATGCCATTGTCGACTATGTAGCCTGTGGAACAAAGTCGAATGCAATCGGCAGCTATGGAACCGATCTGGCCGCGGCGCACATCGCCAACTATCTGTCGAGCAGTGTTTCGTCGGCCAGTTTGAGCTACGGGGAATGCGAAATCAGCGCTGGATCCACTGGCGCTGCCTTCTATTCCGGCCTGTGGGAGCAATACGCCGCTGAAGGAATTACAGCGGTTGTTTCCACTGGCGACTCCGGCTCATTGGGCTGCGATCAGAACGCAACCAACGGCACCCATAACTTGTCTGCAAATGCTATGTCAAGTTCGGCCTATAACGTTGCCGCCGGCGGCCTGGACTTTTCGGACTTCTATCAGACCGACGGCTACAGCACCTCGCCGGTGAGCACCTGGTGGAACCCGGCTAATACCACTTCTGAAGGTTCCGCGATCTCGTATATACCAGAGATCACCTGGGGTGGCCTCTGCTCCAACCCCCTCCTTGCTTCTTACTTCCAGGCGAACGACACAACCGTCTTCGGCTCAACCTTTACTCCAGTGGCGATGTGCGCAAACGCGACAGCAAAAGCCGATGGCTATCTTGCTCCGGTGGGCGGCGGCGGCGGCGTTAGCGCGTATAACAACATCCCTACATGGCAGAGCGTTTACGGAGTTGGACTGTATCAGGGTTCGACGACCAAGCGCAATCAGCCGGATATCTCCCTGTTTGCATCATCCGGTTTCTGGGGCCATGCGCTGGTCTACTGCCAGTCAGATACCGGCTACACATGTGACTTCACGAGTACCACCAATGACTTCTTTCTCTCCGCCGGTGGCACATCGTTCGTGGCGCCACAGGTGAACGGATTGATAGCCTTGGCAATTCAAAAGTCGGGATCGCGCCAGGGACAGGCGGACTACACGCTCTACGGATTGGCCGCACAGGAGTATGGCACCATCTCCTCACCCAACACGACCAATCTGGCCGATTGCTCCGGTTCCGGCAAGGGCGCTGCCGTGGGCGGCGCCTGCATCTTCCATGACATTGCGGGAGACACCCCCAGCCTGCAAGGCGGCACCATCACCAGCGACATCGTGCAGCCCTGCAAATATAGCTCCGTTACCAACTGCTTCCGCGCGGGGACCAATGCTGAAGGCATTACGACGACGGGAACGCACACAGCCAATCTTGCTTATCAAGCCGGTGTCGGCTATGACGACGCCACCGGTCTGGGCAGCGTCAACATCAGCAACCTGATCGAAAGCTGGAACACATTGAGCCCCGGCTTTGCCAGCACCACCACGCTGAGCGCAAGCGCTGGGACTGTGAGCTACTCGACCAGCAGCAACCTGACTCTGACAGCAACCATTAAGGCCAGCGGCCGTGGCGGCGCGGTTGCTCCCGCTGGCGTGGTCGAGTTCTTTGACGGCGGTTCAACCTCCGGAACATTGCTGGGCACGGGTTCCATTGCTTCCAGTTGCTCAGGCACCGGCGCAGGCACCTCTTGCAGCGGCAGCTCCACGCTTTCGCTGGCCAGTTCCACGATGACCCCCGGCAGCAACAGCATCATCGCTTACTTTGAAGGCGACGGCGCCAACGACGCTGCGTCCACCTCGGCCGCATCCGCTGTCACGGTGGACAACTGGCCGCAGTCCATTAGCTTCGCCAACGCCAACACCGGAACCTATGGCTCCACCTTGACGCTGAATGCATCGGCTACGTCTGCTCTTGCGGTCAGCTACTCGCTGGTTTCCGGTCCTGCGACTCTGAGTGGGGGCGTACTCACCTTTACAGGCGTCGGAACAGTCGTGGTGCAAGCCGCTCAGACCGGCAATAGTACCTATGCCGCGGCTCCTTCCGTGCAACAGTCGATCACGGTGAGCACGGCAGCGCTAACAGTCAATGTGGCCAACTCCAGCTTTACCTACGGAGGCACGCTGCCCACCTTCACCAGTACTGTTTCCGGCCTGGTGAATGGCGACTCAGTGGGCGGGACAATCACCCTGGCCTACGCCAGCTCGATTCTGGCATCGGCTAGCGCGGGCACGTATACCGGAGCTATCACGGCAACGGTAGCTGGCACATCCGCAGGCAACTATAGCGTCACGGTCGTTCCCGCCAACCTGACCATTACCAAGGCATCTCTGACCATCACCGAAAATTCCACCAGCGGGGTCTACGGCTCAGCACCTCCCGCCTTCTCCGGCGTGGTCAGTGGCGCGGTCAATGGAGACACGGTCGGCGGAGCATTGGCAGTGGCCTACTCTTCGACTGCCAGCATCAACGCTCCGTACAGCGATGTGGGCAACTATCCCATCAGTGCTTCGGTTACCGGCTCAGCAGCGGCTAATTACACTGTCGCGGACAATGGAGGCTCCTACACTGTCACGCCGGCTCCTCTGACCATCACGGTCAACAGCGCCAGCGAAACCTACGGCAACCCACTGCCAACATTCAGCAGCGTCCTCACCGGCCTGGTAAACGGCGACACTAGTTCAGATGGCAAGGGCATCGTCCGTCACCCTGCGCTCAGAGCACACACTCTGGTGAACGGCGGATTTTCCGGTGATCTCTCCCTCACCTACACCACCAATGCCAATGCGACCTCGCCGTTTAGCGATGTTGGCAGTTACTGGATCAACGCGACCTTGAGCAGCAGCGGGGCCTATGTGGATTATCAGGTTGTCGCCGTCGCGCAAGGTACCCTGACCATCACCCCCTCCACCCAAACGATCGCCTTCCCGTATGTGCCTTCGTATGGGACCTCGGTAGCCCTCGCGACCTTCCCGCTCACGGT
>Ga0181528_10000565_pt1 | contig 25870 bp, 26 predicted proteins | sample PEATcosm2014_Bin_47_FD_119742 | JGI IMG/M metagenome (GOLD analysis project Ga0181528, IMG submission 119742) | Peatland microbial communities from MTU Mesocosm Facility, Houghton, MI, USA - PEATcosm2014_Bin10_10_metaG | ecosystem: Environmental > Terrestrial > Soil > Wetlands > Peat | place...
AAGATTTACATCCTGCGCAGCGAAGCGGGCAAACAACAGAAGATTCCCGTGCAATACAAGCTGGCATTGAAGGGCAATAACACGTTCAATTTGGTTTTGAATCCCGGCGACACGATAGTAGTTCCCTAAGAGCCTATTATGAGATTCACTTTCACGCTGCCGGCAATCATGATTCTCGCCTGTGCAGCAAGCAGAGCGCAGGTAGTTCCCGCGGCCGCCGGACCGGCTGCTGCGGGCGGCCAGGCTGGGGTGCAGGCCAGCGGCACGCTGCGTTATGCTCTGCGCTATACGCAGATTGCGCAGTTTTATAACGGTCCGCAAGGCAATGCTGAGAGCAGCACGCTCTCCGGAGATGCCTCCTACCAGAACGCCAACCCGGTCCGCCCATTCAGCTTGACATATGTGGGCGGCCGTATGTGGAACAACTCCGGCGGTTCCTATGGTCTGGGATACTTTCAGCATTTACTCGTCTCACAAGGTATTTTGAAGCGCCACTGGTCGCTCAATTTGAGCAACGATGTCAGCTTGATGCCGGAAGCGCCGATCACCGGCTTTGCGGGCATTCCTGGAGTGAGCGGCCCTCCCAGCGTACCCGGCCAGCCAAGCCAGCAGATACTGACGCTGAATACGCGCAGCGTCGATAACATGAGCACGGTGAATTTCACGCGCAGCATCGATCATGCCACCAGTCTGAGCACCACCGGCAGCTATGGGATTCTGCGCTTTCCCGACGGCAATGGTTTGGAAGTCAATCAATTGCTGATCACTCCGCAAATCATCCGGCGTTTGAATGCGCTGAATTCGATCTTCTGCGGTTATTCACTTTCGCGCTTCAGTTATCCAGGTTACGCGGTGGACACGGACACTCAATCCTTTCCCTGCGGCTATCTGCGCATTTGGAACCGGCGCTTCAGCACCAGCATCTCCGCCGGCCCCGAGCGGGTTTCCACCTCTGGCGGCACAGCAACGCCGCCGACTATCGGACTGTTTTTGAGTGCGGGCGTGAACTATCAGCAAAGGTCAACTTCAGCCGCGCTGAGTTATACTCAAACCACCACCGGAAATGGCGGGGCACTGATCGCGTTCGGCTCGCGCAACCATGACGTCAACGCGAATTTCTCGCGCCAGTTCGGAAAGAACCTGACCATCAGCGCCTTCGGCGCCTATATGCGCACGCAGGCTTTGATAGAGATCGGCGCACTCAATTTAAATCTTGGCGGCGTGACCAACTCAAAGTTTGGCGGCGCCTCGGCTTCACGGCCATTGGGCCGGTATCTCAACATCAACGCCAGTTACACTGCGGTTCAACAATCTTCAAGCGCCATGCTTTTATCCAACGCCATCCTCGGGCTGTCGCAAACCGTCAGCTTCGGCATCGGATATACGCCGCGGGAGAAGCATTTCAAATAGGCACGAATCAAGGAGGAGTATGCTCGGGCATCGTGAACTGACCCTGCATGACTATGCGGCAATCTTGAAGCGGCGATCCTGGCTGATTGCCTCTTGCGCCGCAGTATTGCTGGGCGCCGGCATCGTCATCAGTCATACTCTGCCTCCGCAGTACGTTTCCAGGACGCAGGTTCTGATCGAGCAGCAGAAGGTTCCTGAAGATTATGTGAAGCCCGTCGTCAGCGAGGATTTGAACGAGCGGCTGGCATCAATGAAGGAGCAGATTTTAAGCCGTTCGAGCATTCTGCCGATTGTCCAGAAGTTCAATCTGTATCCGGGCGGCAAGTACAACATGGACGATCGCGTGGATCTTACCCGCAAGGCAATTGGCATTTATCCCATGCGCTCGGAGCTTTCGCATGGAATGCCGGGGTTTGCTCTGGAGTTCAAAGCGCAGGACGCGCACACGGCTCAGCAGGTGTGCAGCGAGATTACCTCGCTCTTTGTCAGCGCAAATCTCAACGCGCGCCAGGCATCCGCCGAAGGAACCACTGATTTTCTGAAGCAGCAACTCGACGAAGCAAAACGGAATCTTGACGAACAGGACGCCAAACTCGCGGCCTTTGAACAAAAGAATATCGGCAAGCTGCCCGGACAGACGGTTCATCTCGGAGATATGAGTCTGTCCATGGGAAGCGCCAATGAAAGCACGCTGCAGGCGCTCACAACTCAGTTGGACGCCTCGACACAGACGATGAGCCGCTTGCAGCAGGATGAAACCTTTCTTGAAACGATGATCGCGCAGCAGGCGCAGGATTCCTCGCTGAATCCGGCCACCGGCGCCTCGCAGGATACGCTCAGCACGCAGTTGAAAGATGCCCTCACGCAGCAACAGGAGCTGGAGGCGCTCTATACGCCGGACCATCCCGACGTCATTGCAATCAAGCGCCGGATCGCGAATCTGCGCGCCGAGATTGCGCGCGCCCCGGAAGCGCCGTCTAAATCCGGAGCCGCTGTCAGCGTCCATGATTCGCCGCAGCTTCAGCAGCTTAAGGCGCAGCTTCGAGCGACGAAGCAATCCCTGGCCGCCGCCAAGCAGGAGCAGACGCGGTTGGAAGAGCAGGTTCGCGGTTATGAGGCGAAGATCGAGGCCAGCCCGATGCTCGAAGAGGAGTATAAGCAAGTTACTCGCGACCATGAGACTGCCCTTCAGTTCTATAACACCCTGCTGTCCAAGATGAATGAGTCTTCGATGGCAACCGCGCTGGAACAACGCCAGCAGGGCGAACAGTTCCGCGTGATGGATGCCGCCAATCTTCCCGATGAGCCGTCCTTTCCCAATCATCGCGTCTTCGCTCTGGGCGGACTCGCGGCAGGTCTCGCTCTCGGCCTGCTTCTCTCCGCGCTGCTTGAGTACCGCGATACTTCCCTGCACAATGAGAGCGATATCTGGGCCTTTACCAAGCTGCCAACTTTGGCAATTGTCTCCTACATCGACGAATTGGCGGATTCCGCCCCTGGCCGCAAACGATGGAAGTGCTTTGCGCGAAAGCCTCAGACCACTGAAAGAGTGCGCGGATAGTTATGTATAAAACCTTCTTCGGCCTGCGCGAACTTCCCTTTGCTGCGACTCCCGATCCGCGGTTTCTTTTTCTCCGGCCGCAGATCAGGGAGGCGCTTGCCTGTCTGCAATATGGCATTGCGGCGCGCAAGGGATCGGTGGTGCTGACAGGAGAAGTAGGGACCGGAAAGACAACGCTTCTCAAGACGGTCCTGAGCACCTTTCAAAAAGGGCGCGTCGCCACCGCCTTCGTCTTTAATCCTCGCCTGGATGTGCTCGACTTTTTTGAATTTGTGCTGACCGACTTCGGCATACCGCCCAAGGCGCGGACCAAGTCAGGGATGCTGCTGCAATTGAACAGTTGGCTGATCGAGCGCTATCGCGCCCATCAGTTGTGCGCCATCGTCGTGGATGAAGCACAGAACCTTTCCTGGGAGCTGCTGGAAGAGATTCGCTTGCTGACCAATCTGGAAACCGACTCGGAAAAGCTGTTGCAGATTGTCCTCTCCGGCCAGCCGGAGTTTGAACAGATGCTGCACGATCCCAGTGTCCGCCAACTTCGCCAGCGCATTGCTCTGTGGTGCAAGACACAGCCGCTTACGGTGGAAGAGACGCACGCTTACATCGCCGAACGGCTGCGCATTGCCGGCGCCACACAGCCTGTGCTGCTGCCGGAATCGATGGATCTTGTCTACTCGTACTCGAAGGGAATCCCTCGCATTATCAATTTGATTTGCGAAAATGCTTTGGTCACCGCGTATGCTGAACAGGTCAAGCCGGTTCCCGCTTACATTGTGGAGGCGGTCGGGCTGGAACTCGACATTGTTCAGCACCCTTTCGCAATCTCTCCCTCGGCCATGGAGGGACTGATGGAGCGGACGCAGCGATCCAGTCAGGCCGTCACTGCCGAGCCACTTGCGGAGACCGCGGAAGGAATGAAGGAGCGTGATATATGAGCAGAATCTACGATGCGCTGCAAAGGGCTGACATGGAGCGGAGGAGTACGCAAGAGAGCGAATCCGCTGGAGCTGCCGAGCCGGATTTTCTTTCCGGCGCCGCGCAGATGCCCGCGATCCATCCCGGCATCGTACTGGATCAGATCACCCGTTATCCATGGCATCCATCCGCCCTTGCTCTTCCAACGCTGGGTGATCGCGGGGAAAGCATCGAACAGTTTCGCGCCCTTCGATCGCAGATCTATCAGCAAGGCAGCCAGGCTTCGCTCAAGACGATTCTCGTCAGCAGCGGAATGCCCGCCGAAGGCAAGACCTTTGTTGCGGCGAATCTGGCGATGAGTCTGGCGCGCAATCAGGACAATACCGTTCTTCTCATCGATGCCGATCTGCGCTTTCCCGCGCTGCACGCGATATTGGGCGCGCCCAATCTGCCGGGGCTTTCGGAGTTTCTTGCCGGAACCGCACAGGTCAACGACATTCTCCAGCGCAGTCAGAGTTCCCAGTTCATTGAATCGGGAATTGTGCGCGAGATTCCAAATCTGACCTTTATTCCCGCCGGCGCGGGCGGAGACAGTTCTTCGGAACTTGTAACCAATCACCGCATCGAGGAGCTTATCGAGCTTCTTTCGCCGCACTTTGACTGGATCGTGATCGACTCTCCGCCGGTTCTTGCCTTTGCCGACGCCATCGACCTTGCTCGCGCCGCTGATGCGGTGCTGCTGGTTGCGCGCGGCGGAGTGACCTCTTTCGAAGTCGCACAGCGTTCTCAAACCGCCTTCAGCAACTCGCGCATTCTCGGCTTTGTATTGAACGCGGTTCGGGAGACGCCTCGCAACGATTCCTATTATTACTACTATCAGAAGGAAGAGGCAGGAAGCGGTTTGCATGGTCACAAGAACATGGGGCGTAAAGGATGATCAGGCTTTTCAACGTCTACTATCCAACACGGATGCTGGTGCTGCTTCTGTGTGAAGTGCTCCTGGTAGCAGGTTCGTTTCTGCTGGCCACAATTGGCCTCAGCCTGATGGAGCCGGATGGATTCATTGTTCTTAAAGACGCGCTGATCATAGAAAATGGCTTGTTGAAAATCGCCGGCATCACCTTATTTACCATGTTACTAACATATTATTTCGACTTATACGGTCCGCAGCGCAGTTCGGAAGGATGGGAGATCTACTTTCGCCTTCTGCTGGTTCTCAGCGTCTTGTCTTTTTCTCTTGCTGGAGTGGTCTATCTTTTTCCCGATCTTGACATCGGCCCATACGTACTTGTCGCGGGCATCTCAATACTTACTATTTGTCTTGTACTCTGGCGCTGGATTTATCGATGGATCATTGGTCTTCCGATGTTCTGTGAACGCGTCTATGTTCTGGGCGGCGGCCATCGGGCGCGCGCCGTGGTTGAAATGCTGCGCGCCAACCGCGATGCGGGCATGGTCGTCGTCGGCTGGAATGACGAGAGCAAGGCGCATGGCCGCCAGGAGCGCTTTGCCTCGGAGCTTCGCGCCTTTCGCGGCGCCAGACCCGCAGTCGACCGCATTATTGTCGCCATGGAGGACCGGCGCGCATCGATGCCGGTGCGGGAACTGCTGGACCTTCGCATAAGTGGTGTCGTCATTGAAAACTCCAGCTCGCTCCTGGAGAGGCTCTCCGGAAAATTACCGCTGGACGGCTTGAATCCCAGCGCGCTGATTTTTACCGAGGGATTTCGAATGAGCGCATCGCAGCAATTGTTCCGGCGTCTGCTTTCGCTGGCTGTCTCCTTTGTCGCACTGCTCATCTGCCTGCCGTTTATTCCCTTGATCGTTCTTGCCGTCCGGCTTTCTTCTCCAGGCCCTTTTTTTTTCAGCCAGACGCGTGTCGGTCAGCGCGGCCGCCCATTCACGGCTTACAAATTTCGCACCATGCGCAAGGACGCTGAAGCGCAGGGAGCGGTCTGGGCAAGCAAAGACGACCCGCGCGTCACGTCCGTCGGTCGATTGATGCGCAACACCAGACTCGACGAAATTCCTCAACTGTGGAATGTTCTTCGCGGCGATATGGCCTTTGTCGGTCCGCGCCCGGAGCGCCCCGAGTTTGTGCAGTGGCTAAGCCAGGACATTCCCTTTTACGATTTGCGGCACATGATTCGTCCTGGGATTACTGGCTGGGCGCAGGTGCGCTATCGCTACGGCGCAAGCCTGGAGGAGACAAAGCGAAAGCTGGAATACGATCTCTACTATGTCAAGCATCAATCAATCGGCCTCGACCTCCTCATCATGTTCGAGACAATTAAAACAATCATTCTGCGGCGAGGCGCCCAGTGAGAATCATCTTTTGGCTCTCGATGGCTGGCATCCTATATACCTATGCCGGTTATCCTGCGGTGATGTGGATGCTGGCGCGGTTGCGGCCGCGGCCCTGGGTTGCCGGTGCAATCACTCCCAGTGTAAGCATCGTGCTGGCCGTGCATAACGGCGAAGCTCTGCTTCCCCGCAAGATTGAGCACTTACTAAGCCTTGATTATCCCAACATCATTGAAATTATTCTTGTCTCCGATGGTTCGACGGATGGAACAGCGGAGTTGCTCACCCGCTTGCATCATCCCCGTCTGAAAACAATTCTGCTCAAGGAACACGCCGGCAAAGCTGTCGCAATCAATGCCGGCGCGGCAATTGCCACCGCCGAGGTGATTCTCTTTGTGGACATTCGTCCAGAGATAGCACCTGGCGCGATCCAAAAGCTGGTCAGCAACTTTGCCGACGCGAAGGTTGGCTGCGTAGCGGGCGAATTGATTTTGCGCACGGATTCGCACGACCCTACCTCCGCGGCAGTCAGCGGAATTTACTGGCGCTATGAGAATTGGATTCGAAACTGTGAATCGGTCGTCGCTTCTCCCGTCGGCGTTTATGGCGGATTTTTCGCAGTCCGGCGCGCGCTCTTTACGGAGCAGCCCGCCGGAATCATTCTCGATGATATGTTTCAGCCCCTCTCGATCATTCGCCAGGGCTACCGCTCCGTTCTCGATCCGGCGGCATATGTTTATGACTCTTGGCCGGCTAAGTACGAAGACGAGTTTCATCGCAAAGTTCGGACTCTGGCCGGTAACTATCAGCTTTTTTATCTCGCGCCCTGGACATTGTCCTGGCACAATCCGGTTTTGTTCCAACTTGTTTCACATAAGATCATGCGTCTGATTGTTCCTTATCAGATTCTTCTGCTGCTGATTTCCACGCTGACGCTTTCCGGTACGTCGCCGTATTTTGCGGTCTTTGCCGCCATGCAAATCTGCTTCTGGTTCATTGCAATTGTTGCCTTGCGCTACCGGATTCCGGTTTTGCACCGCATTGCGGTGCCGGCCAGTGCGCTCTTGGTGCTGAAGGCCGCTGCCGTCGTCGGGCTTTATCGATTTCTCTTTACACGCGGCCCGCTTTGGAAGATATGGCATTCCAATTCGGAAGTGATTCCCGCAGAAGATTGTTCCACCCCGGCAGAGTCCCTGGCGGCCGCATCCTTCCATGACAAGGTGTAGACTTCTCTTGAATGTGTTCTTTGGCGAAAGGAGCATCAAACTATCATGAGCTACTCGAGGATACTGATCGTCTCCGCGCTAGGAATCGGAGTTATCATCACCGGCTACGGCCTTCACAGCCACATCGTCAAAGTCAAGGCGGCTAAGTTGGAACATATCGCCGCGCCCGCGCCTTACTTTCCTGCCGGCGCCATTTGGACTCAGGAGATCAGTCATGCGCCACTCGATCCACAATCCTCTGCGATGATCGATTGGCTTGCCGGTGCGGGCGGATGGGGACATGGAAGGATGCAGGTCGATTTCAGTCTTCGCGTCTTGCAGGCGGATGCCGCCACTCCGCGCGTTCCCTTTCGCAAGGCTCCGGGATTTTTTACAGACGATTCCGATTCGCTCTCCACTTTTCCACTTCCTGCTGGCGGTGGGATCGAAGGGCAGACAGGTTATCAGTGCAACATCGATCAGGATGACTGTCATCTTCTTGTGGCTGACCGCGGACAGGGCAAGTTGTATGAAGCCTATCAAGCGAACTACTCGGGGGGCGCTCTCAGCGCTCTTTTTGTCGCGGTATGGGATCTGCATCGCGTCTATCCGCCATCGGGGCGCGGAGATCAATGCACTAGCGCCGATGCAGCGGGCCTTCCCATCACTCCGTTGCTATTTAATGCCGACGAACTCGCTTCCGGCAGCATCAATCATGCCATTCGCTTCATTCTTCCCAATCCGCGGATTCGCGCGCACTTTTTTGTGCACCCGGCCACGCACGCCGGTGCGCCGCGCGGACCGCTTGAAGCGCCGCCGATGGGAGCGCGCTTTCGCTTGAAGGCCTCTTTCGATATGTCGAAGCTCACTCCGGCCGCGCAAGTTGTCGCGCGCGCCATGCAAAAGTATGGAATGTTCCTTGCCGACGGCGGCAATATCGCTCTTACTGCGCAAAGCGACGCGGACACGAAGGCGAAGTATGCCGACATGGACTTCGATTCCCATGATTTGCAGGATTTGAAGGTCACCGATTTTGAAGTTGTCGATATGGGAACTCCCATTCGCCTCACTGATAGTTGCGTTCTCAACCACTGACAATCGAGATTGAGAATCTCATTGCGCGGGGATCGTGCATTATCTTTTCGCTCGTCTGGCGCGCGCCGTATTGCGATATAGATCCATGTAAGCGTCGGTCATGATTTGCAGCGTAAAGCCTGAGTTGAAGGCCTCAGTTGCGTTAGTCGAATACTGCGCACTCTCAGTGTCGTTGACTGCCAGCCGCACTATCGCACCGGCCATTGCGGCGGGGTCGTCCGCGGGCACAATCACTCCCGCCTTTGCCCCGCGCACAATCTCCGCCATGCCTCCCACGTCAGTTACAACTGCCGGCAATCCTAGTGAGAACGCCTGTAACAGCGAGATGGGAAGCCCTTCGGAGTTTGATGACATGATGAAGGCATCGGCTGCGGAGAGGAAGGGAGCAACGTCGAGCTGCTGTCCCCAGAATGTAACCTGCGCGGCAATACCCAACTCCGTTGCAAGATTCTCCATGGCTTTGCGCTCACTTCCGTCGCCAACCATCCAAAGCCGCAGCTCCGGCATCGACTGAAGTGCCACGCAAAATGCATTCAATAACAGCGCGTGATTTTTGACGGGCGCGAGACGGCCGACGTAGACCAGTGTATAGCCAGTCTTCGCCGGCCAGAGATTTTGTGCCGTCCGGCTCAGAGGAACCGCGCCGTTGTAGATGCGCACAATCTTCCGCGCAGGAATGCTGTGAATGCTTTTCAAATTCGCCGTCGTTGCATCGCAGATGCCGACAACCCAATCGCAGGCGCAGGCCGCAACGGCGTACTTCGCTTCCACGATCAGCCGGCGCGGGCGCGCCACCAGGCTATGCCGCGTCGATACAATGCTGGGCACTCCCGCCATTCGTGCGGCGATGCCCGCGTATACGGTCGGCGTCGGGTTATGAAGATGGACCACATCCGGATGCCAGTCCCGGAAGATGCGAAGGTAATTCCGCGCCGCATCTGCAAGGTTGCGTCCGATGCGTGCTTGTACGATGAAACCTTCCTCCTTCATCTGTGCGCCGAGCGGGCCAAGCGATCCCACCGGATAGATGCGGGGATCGTGGCCCATCTGCCGCTGTAGACGGCAGATCTGCGAGACCAGCGTCTCGGCGCCGCCAATCTCCATGCTGTCCGTCACGTGCGCAATTCTCATTGCATTGCCCAAACCCTTCGTAGCGCAGCGCTCCGCCGCCATCATTGCATCCGATTCGTGACCCTGAGCAGAGCGTACATCAGCAGGATCAGGAAAACCGCCAAGGCTCCGGCATATGGTAACAATCGCGCAAGCCGCAAGCGAGGAGCAACCATCCCTTGTCGCAGAGCCACCTCATAAATCACTTCCACGATCGCACCCAATGAAAACAGCGTCATGACAAAGGCGCGCGATAGAAACCATCCTGCAACCAGGAATCCAGTGAGCGACAAGAGCAGCAATCGGCCCAGACGGCGAATCTCTTCATCGTCGATGATTTCAATCTCTCCGGAAAACTGCGCAACTCGCCCCACCCCGGTATCTTCAGGAATCCCTTCACTTGGCTTGGTGCGCGAAGCGATGGTCAAGACATCCCGCATGGTTGGAAAGAGAAACAGACACCAGAAGAACAAACCGACTGAGCCGAGTTCAGCCGCGCAGACCATCACCGAATTATGCGATGTATGGCCCAGATAATCCGGCAAATTTCCGAAGCCGACGCCAAAGAAAGGATGCGTCTTCAGCACCTGAAGACTCTCGCTCCATAACTCGGTGCGGTCCGCGCCAGCTTCTGCGGAGATGTCGCGCCCGCCGGTAAAGTGCAGACTCATCGCCGCTGCAAAGAGCGCGCCGGCCATCAACAGCGCAGGCAAGAGGCCAATGCGCCGCCGCGCAGCCACCACCGCCATCGCCATCAGGGCCAGCAGCGCGCCGCGCGAGTGCGTCAGAAACGCGCCATACAGCAGCAGGCAGACCGGCGCAATCACCCACACGAGATTGTGAAGCATCTTCCGCGTGCGCCAAAAGATAAAGACAAGCGGAATCACGCAAACGATCAACTGGCCAAAATCGTTGGGGTCGTTGATAAGTCCCAAACCACGTAGACGGTAGACCGTTTCTTCCGTACTGTTGCTCATGCCCATCAGATATGGACTTTCGCTGCCATCCGCTTGAAGCGCCATTTCCATCCGCACAACGCGGTGAAGATCAATCGATCCGCGAACAATGACAAACGCGCAGACAAAAATCAGCATGGCGACAAATATCTGTATTCTTTTTCTGGTATTGCAGTGCAAGCACACAAAAAAGTAGGCGAGTGTGTTGGGTATGAATTCCAAAAACATCTGCGCGGCACCGCTGGCCCAGTGCACTCCGATCAGCACAGACAGCGACGCGGCAAAGAGCAGTCCAATCATCGCCAGCGACTGCGGAGATTTCAGGACGAAGGAATTCATCAGCCGCGGGATCGATAGGATCATCAGCAGCAATGCAAGGATCAACTCAATGCGAATTGCCGCAAGCGGCCCGAAGATAACCGGAGGCGTAAGATAGTACGTTACGAAATAGAGAATGCTGAGTGCGAAGCCCATTGTGCGCATCACTGGGCCAAACCGGCAGCCTTAAGCAGAATACCTTATGCGCCAACGCCTGAGAAGCTGGATTCCCGATTTACTTCACTCATCTGACTGACTTATCGCATTGGTGCGAACTCGGCCATTCAAATAAGGTGCGTTAGAATGAGGAAATGGTGGCAGCATGGAATCGAACTTTCCTCCAATCACTCCGGTAGATTTCCAAAGTGCCGCCGGTTCAAGAGCCGCGAAAAGTGCCGCGACGAAACATTTCTACGCGCTGTTTGTGGTTTTATTGATTGTCAGTATCCCCTATTTGCGCCTGACTCAGGCTTACTTTCTCGGTTATGACGATTTTAATGAAGTTCATCGCGCAGCATTTGAAGATACTCAACATCCGTCGCGGATTTTTACAACCAGACATTTTCAAGCACCTAAATACCGGCCTTTGAATCGCGGAATCAACTATCTCACTTACCGTTTAGGTAACGGGAATCCCATCGTTTTCCGGACGCGAAATCTGGTTTTTCATCTGTTGAACTGCGCAATCTTGTATGCACTCGGTATTCTCTTGTTTGATTCGATCTTTGCCGCGGCGCTGGGAGCCGCTCTCTTTGGGCTGAATCCCCTGGCCCATCAGGCTGTGGCTGGCGCGGTGATGACAAACAGCGCGGGAGCCACGATGGCGCTGATCGCAGTTCTGTTCGGCCTGTGGTCCTATCGCGCGCGCAGACATGAACTTCGATGGCTGGTATTGGCGATCGTTGTTGCATGGATCGGTGTCCTGATTTATGAAGCGGATGTGGTGGCGCCGGGAATCATCTTTCTCTACTTCGCGCTGGACTATCTGCTTCTGCGCCGCATCACAGTGAGAAAATCCTGGATTTGGACGCTATTGCTTCTATCTGCCGCGGTCGTTCTTTCGATCTTTGTTTTGCGCGCATGGGTGATGCCGGGCGCACATTTGCCGATGGCGCCGCTTTCGGCGATCGCCAGGAATGCGGCAATGTATGTCATCGCTCTTTTGCTTCCCGTGGATTCCCTGCTCGCTAATCAATGGCTGGGAACACCCCTCGTCTCTGAACTTCCGCTGGATGGCGTGATGACTGCGGTCGGAATCTGCGGCGCGTGTTTGATTATTCTTGTCTTGTTCGCATTCAGGCATTCGATCATGAGGCGCTGCGCTTCACCGAGTTTCATGCGCTGCGTCTTTCTGGCGGGCGCGGCGGTCTTTTCCATTCTTCCGCTTCTGGTTTTCAACGAGCACCCCTCGGAAACCTACTTATACTTGCCGGTAGCCTTCACCATGTTGTTAGTCGCCCGCATCCTTCTAGCTCTGCGGAATTCTCATGCGGCAATCGCTTACAGCGCGGCTGTTTTGCTGCTGGTGTCGTTTGCTTGCGCCACCTGGGGGCGAAGCCAGCGCGTCTGTCAATCCGCGGCCATAGCTCAGAGAATCCTGACGAATTTACCGACGGGGGATTGGCGGCAAGGAGAATGGTATATCCGACTCGCCAATGCTCCGGGACTCACGCTTCCGCAGCGCTACGGACTTTATACCTATCGCGGCTTGGATACGATTTGCATCGGAGACGGCATGGGCGCCATCCAGAGCGCGCTGCAACTGAAGTCCGGCAATGAGCACGGCCTCTTCGCCAAAGCGCTTTCTGCCGGTGAGATGGCTCAGAGTTGCAGAGCCGGATCGGCATTGCAGGATCCATGCTTCTGGGTGTATCCCGATGGACGTGTAGAACAGTATTCGGGCGCGGCGGCTGCGCAACCCTCCGCGCTCCGCTGAATCGCGCTCGCGGGCGTTGCATTTGTTGTTGCAGAGTTATGTGCTCTCAGGCCGCTTGGCTTGCGCGGGAACTTTGAAGAGTATTTGCTCAATGCGTGCGCGCGACTTCAGGATCGGTTCCTCCATCCATCGGTATGAGGCCGCGGCAATGGCCAGGGTTGCAGCGGTATAGATTAGTGCGCTCAGTGGAGTCTTATCGAAGTCCTGATATCCCAGCCGGCTCACGAAGCTCTTGATCACATAGGCGACAGGTCCGTGCAGCAGGTAGATGCCATACGATATTTTTCCCGCCCAGCAGAGCGGACGGAAGCGCAGGAATTTTGACGATGGCTTGCCGGCATTGAGAACGGTCCAGGAGACGATCATCATGGAGGTCAAGCCAATGATGGAAAAGCCGATCGTTCCCATCGGAAGCGTATGCCACAACGGTCCAGCGTAGTATACGACCAGTGAAAGCAGCGCTACACCCAGGGCTGCAAGCCATAGCATCGTCTTCGCCCGCAGCGGCCACTTTGACTCCCTCGCGTAGACGGCAATCAGTGCGCCCATCGCCAGATTGTCCATCCGGCAAGGCATCAAGCAGAATTGAAGCCACCAATGACCCGGCAGGGCCAGCGCCAGAGCAGTGCGAATGACGAGCGCCGCCAGAACCCCGCCGGCCAGCACCTTGCGCAGGTGTTTTGTGGGCACCAGCGCAATCAGAAGTGGATACAAGAGATAGAACTGCTCCTCAACCTGCACCGACCAGAGCAACGACAAGCTGAAGTTTGGCGGCCATGCATTGATGATCGCGGTGCGGATGTTTCCCGCATAAAACCATAGCCAAAGGGTTGAACCCCATTGATGCACCAGCTCCTGATAAGCTGCTCCCGCCGACGCCAGTTTTGTATACAGTAGAATGCTGCCAACCAGCAGATAGTAGAGCGGCAGGATACGCAGAGCGCGGCGCATATAAAAGCAGCGGTAATAGTATGGCTCGCCACGCGCCGAAAGCAGAATCGTGGTGATGAAATAGCCGCTCAGCACGAAAAACAGATCCACGCCCATCCAGCCCATCTTGGCCGCAAATCCCGGAAGATAGTGATGGCTCAGGACCGCGAAGACCGCGAAGGCGCGCAGTGTGTCCAGTTCAGGAATCCGAGCTGTGGACGCCTGCAACTCGCGGGTTGGCGGGGTTGGCCTGCTCATCTTCATTCAGGAGGACGCTCCTCGCATACATACTGGTAGTTGCCGTCTTCTTGCGCATTTGGTCCGGCTTCTCTCGCGCCAATCTTCAGTTTCTGTGTGTTTCTACTTTGTATCCGGCGCTGCCAGTTCGTAGACCTTCAGGTCGCCATAGTAGAGATCGGGATAGCTGCCAACCAGCCTGCTTTGGGCAATGACTTCGCTCAGATCGTGGCGCAGGCTCACGTAGAAGGCCTCGTCTCCCGGCAATCCATTGGTCATCACGCGGTCGCCCACAATGAAATAGCGGACGTGAAATTGCCGGGCCGCCATCCAGGGATCGGTACGCTCGTAGGAGATGTAGGGATGATCGTGCATCGCCAGCCAGAATGTGACAGTGCCGTAAGCGGTCTGATCGGGCGGAATCAAGCGATGCAGTTCCACGGCAACTTTGGTGTAATCCGCGCTGCGCGCCGCGCGCAACAGAAGAAAGTTCGCCGACATCTGCGCCACGATAACCACGCACGACAGCAGCAGAAGGATGCGATGCACTCTCCGGTCTTTGCTGGCCGCAACCGCTGCGCCGATCGTCCATGCAAAGACCGGAGCAATCAGGGCGAGATAGCGCGACATCTTGTCCGGCGTGTAAACCAGCCATAGCGCGGTAGGAAGCAGCAAAAGCAATTCCAGATAGAACCAGCGCCGGCGCATCTTCCAGAGAAGCGCGCTGCACGCCAAAATGAAGAGGGGAATGGGAAGCCGGACGGGGATCGATTCCAGGCCATGCCCGTGCATCATATTGAAGCCGAGCAGATCGGAGTAGCGATGGCTTTCCTGCACGAGTCTTGACCAGATCGGGCTGCCCGCAGCGCGCTTCAAGTACTCTTCGCGGAAGCCGGCGCGACCCAGCGGAGCCGTCAGAATCCAAGCGGCGAAGGGCGCGAGACCGAGGCTGTATCCAACCGCATAGACGATTGCGCCCCGCAACGGAAAGCTGCCGCGCCTGCGGTCAATCACAATCGCCAGGATACCCAGGGTCACAATATACCCCAGCACCGTGACGTGGAACATGGTTCCCATCGCGATCAAAAGCCCGCACAAAAAGGCCCAGATCATCGCGCCCTTCCGGGCATACCGGTTCATCGCCATCAGCGCGGCCATCACGGCCATCGCCGTCAGCGCTTCAGGCCGCGCGGACCGCGAGGTGAGCACGATGATGTTATCGGTGGCCACAATCAAGGTTGCAAGGATTGCGCCTTCTTCTCCAATCACATCGCGCGCCAGCCGGAAGGTGAAGAAGATAATCAGCACTCCGGCCAGGATCGATCCCAGCCGGGCTGTGACCGCGCTGGTTCCAAAGAGCCGGAAGGCGGCGGCAATCACCATCGCAGTGCCCGGCGGATGCGTGTCGCAGCGGCTCACCAGATAATTTGAGCCGAAGGCTGGATTCGCGATTCCATGACCCTGCGCAATCGAGTAACCCGTTCCGGAAAACCAGCTCTCGTCTGTAACCCAGCGGTAGGAAAGATAAGGAAGTGTCTGCAAGAAAAACAGCAGGAAGGCGAAACCCAACCATCCACACTCTGCGGTGCGAGACAATGTTCTGACCGGACGCGGCGCTTCCACACCTTCCGTGCGACCCGGCAAACTGGATGAAGAGGACATACCTTCCACCTCGGCTTCAGCCGCCTCGGCCGAATCACAGCGCACTCCAATCGACCAATTGCAGGAGCGGGTGCGGCTGTCTCAAACATCATAACGCCTGGGATTGCGGCGCACTGCATCCTCCGCGCGATGGCCGCGCCTCGGCGCAGCAGATGGAATGAGCCTCGCTGCAATTGTTTGCGGTGGCTTTGACAGCGAAAGCAAGCATCCTCGATACTCTGAAGTGGCCTTTTCGCCCGCAACGCTTGCATGGCGGCCGATGCAACGCACAAAGGAACCTCCCATCGAATGAAGCTCCCTCGACACGCGGAAATCTGGCTTGCGCCGTATCTGAGAGACCGGCTGCGAAAGATCGCGCATCCTGCGAATCCCAAACGCGCATGGGTCGCCATCACCGATCACTTTGAGCCTCTGGGTGGCGGCGCATCCCTGCAAACAGCGCTGGGCCGCGTGGCGCAATGGCGTGACAAATGGCCGCGCATTGCCGGCGAGGCTCCGCGCGACTCCGTCGGCCAGCGCCCCCAGTACTGCTTTTTTTATCCGCAGGAGGAGTATCGCCGCGAACTGCTTGACGTTGTTGCGGAGATTGCGCGCCTCGGCATCGCCGACGTCGAGGTGCATCTGCACCATGAGAGCGAAGAACGCGACTCCTTTATTCGCAAACTGACGGAATTTTGCCGCCGCCTGACGGACGATCATGGCCTGCTCCGCCAGGAGAACGGACGCACCATCTTCGGCTTCATTCACGGCAACTGGGCGCTGGATAATTCGCGTCCCGATGGCAGATGCTGCGGCCTAACTGGCGAAATCGCCCTGCTGCGCGATCTGGGCTGCTACGCCGATTTCACCATGCCCTCGGCTCCCTCGGCGACTCAAGGGCGCATCGTCAATCGGATCTACTGGTGTACCCAGCACTTCAACGGCCAGCCAAAGTCCTTCGATCGCGGCATCGAGGCCGCAATCGGCGGCGGCAGAAAGGGCGACCTGCTGATGATTACCGGACCGATCGGGCTGCGCTATGGCGAACGGCTGATGCCGCGGCTGGAGACCGGCGAGATTGCCGGTTACGATCTGCCGTCGCCCGCGCGGGTGCGCCGCTGGTTCGATCTGGCCCCAGTCATCGGCGAAGATTTGTTTCTCAAGCTCTACACGCACGGCGCTCCGGAGAGAAACCTTGAACCGCTGCTCGACGGCGGACTGTCCAATCTCTTCCGCTGGCTCGCCGAAGAAGCGGAGCGGCGAGGCATGGAGATCCGCTGGGTCACGGCCTATGGCATCTATCGCGCAATCGACCGCATCATTCAGGCGAAGTAGCTCTCTTCAGATTCTTCGCAATTTACTTCGCCGCAAGCGCAGCCGCCAGGACGCAATCGACGCCGGGCCACTTCGATGCATCGTGAAAGAGCTGCACCTTCGCGCCAATCGGCCTCCAGGCCGCGTCGGAGTGCGGCCCATAGAGGCTGATCAGCCGCGCCCCCACCGCCGCCGCCAAATGGCCGGGACCGGTGTCATTGGCCACCACGCACCGCGACAACTCCTGCAATGCACCGTAGACTCCCAGCTTCACGCCCGCAATGCAATGGATCTTTGTGGACAATCCTGCCGCGGCATCTTCCTCGCCGGGTCCCGGACAAACGGCGACCGGCACGTCCGCCGCAATCAAGGCTTCTGCCAGCTTCGAGAAACCCGGCCAAACCTTGCGATTCTCGTTGTCATCTGCGCCGGAGAATGGACAGAGCAGAACAAAAGAACGGGGCGCAATCCCATAACTGCTCAGAAGTGTGCGAGCCTGCGCGCGCTGGCTCTCGCTCGGAGTCCATTCCAGCAATGCGGGAAAACTCTCTTGCCTGCCCAGAAAACAGCCGGCCAGATGCCAGTACGATTCGCCCGCATGATCGAACTCCGGCAGCGGATAGGCATGGCGAAGCAGCAGGCTGCGGCCCTCGCGGGCATAGCCTGTGGGCTTAAAGCCCGCCAGGCGCATCTCCAGCGCGGATGAAAACGAGTTGGTCATCAAGAGCGCCGCTTCACTTCCATGCAGGCAGCGCCGCACTTCGCGGAGTTGCGCAATCGCCGCATTCCATCCGCCGCGGCGCACACTCACCGGCCAGCCTGTGCTCTCAAAGAGCGACGGCGCCCAGCCTCTTCCATAAAGATGCAGTTCGTAGCCAGCCTGCTCCAGACGCCGCAACGCCGGCAGCGAGAGCACCGCTTCACCCACCCAATTGCAGAGCCGGACCAGTAGAACGCCCGCGGGCGCATTGGTGGAAGCGGCGGATCGGCAGTCGCTGGACATTTACTCCGAGTATAAGCGAGGCACAGGTCCAGCCGCCTGCGCCACCGCATCGGCAATCCGCGCCGCCTCGACCGCTGCGCGCACCGCATGAACGCGAACGATCGACGCGCCATGCAGAATCGCTGCCGTGAGCGCCGCAACGCTGGCCGTCTCGCGCGCGTTCACCGGCGCATCGCTGCCGCCAAAGAGCGGGGCCAGCCTCCGTCCCAGAAAGGATTTGCGGCTGACTCCAGCCAGTAGCGGCCTTTCCAGCGCGAGCAGCTCCGCCTGCCGCGCCAGCAGCACATAATTCTCATCAAAGCTCTTGCCGAAGCCGTATCCGGGATCAAGCACGATCGCCGCCCTCTCAATCCCCGCCGCCGTCGCCGCCGCCATGCTCGCCGCAAGCCCTGCGCGCACCGTCTCCAGCACCTCATCGGCGGTCAGCGGCGGCAGCGAGCGCCACTCTTCAGGCCGCCCCCGCGTGTGCATCAGGATGACGCCGCAACCAGCCTCCGCGCAGACCGTCGCCATCTCCGCATCCCACAGAAGGCCGCTCACATCGTTGATAATCTCCGCGCCTGCCTTCACAGCCGCGCGCGCTGTCGCCGCCTTGTAGGTGTCCACCGAAACCACTGCATGCGGCTGCGCCTTGAGGATTCCTTCCAACACCGGCAAGAGCCGCGCCTGCTCCTCCTCCGCGCTCACAACGGCTCCAGAGGCGGAAACGTTGCTGCCGGGCCGCGTGCTCTCCGCGCCCAGATCGAGAATCTCCGCCCCCTCCTCCAGCAATCGCAGCGCGTGCGCCACCGCCGCCTCAGGCTCAAGAAACGCGCCGCCATCGCTGAAGGAATCCGGCGTGATGTTGACAATGCCCATCACCAGCGTCCGCCGTCCCACATCCAGCGTGCGCGTACGCAGTTGCCATGAATAAATTGTGCGAGTAATCGGACGCATACGGTGTTTCCTGCTGCTTCATGGTATGGGTCCGGTTCCCATGCGCGCAACTCTACCCAAGAGAATTCATTCGGGACAATCCCTCTGTGATAATCTCTACCCAACCAGTGGCTACCGACAAAAACCTGCTTTATTACGGCGACAATCTCGAAGTCCTTCAGCGATATCTGAAGGATGAGTCGGTTGACCTCGTCTATCTTGATCCTCCTTTCAACTCGCGTCAGGACTACAACGTACTTTTCGCCGAGAAGGACGGCTCGCAGTCCAGCTCCCAGATTCACGCATTTGAGGATACCTGGGAGTGGAATATCGAGGCCGAGCGAACCCTGCAAGAAGTCATCGAAAAGGGCGGACGTATTGCCGATGCGCTACGCTCCTTCCGCACCTTCCTCGGAGGCTCGGACATGATGGCGTATCTGGCGATGATGGCGCCGCGCCTCGTCGAATTGCGCCGCGTGCTGAAAGAGACTGGCTCCATCTATCTGCACTGCGACCCCACCGCCAGCCATTACTTGAAAATCTTGATGGACGCGGTCTTTGGGCCGCAAAACTTCCGCACCGAAATCATCTGGAAGCGCAGCAGTGCCCACAACGACGCTAAGCAAGGGCGAAAGCAGCATGGCCGAATCCATGATGTCATTCTCTTCTACACCAAAGGCATTGATTGGCAATGGAATTCCGTGTTCACGAAATACAACGAAAAGTACGTCAACGAGTTTTATAAATATATCGAGGAGGGATCGGGACGACAATATAGGCTTGACAATCTAACCGGTCCTGGCGGCGCGGCAAAAGGAAATCCTAGTTATGAAATTATGGGAGTTACAAGGCATTGGCGTTATTCCAAAGAGAAGATGAATAAATTGATAGCGGAAGGCCGCGTTGTCCAATCAAAGCCGGGAGCAGTCCCAGCCTATAAGCGATATTTTGATGAGATGCAGGGAGTTCAAGTTCAGGATATTTGGACAGATATTGGACCCATCGGCGCTCAGGCACAGGAGCGTCTCGGCTATCCCACCCAAAAGCCCGAGGCCCTTCTCGAACGCATTATTCAATCCAGTTCCAATGCGGGCGATTTAATTTTGGATCCCTTCTGCGGCTGCGGCACAACTGTGCAAGTTGCTCAGCGACTCAACCGCCGCTGGATCGGCATCGACATCACCCACCTTGCCATCGGCCTCATCAAGAAGCGCCTTTCGGACGCCTTTGGCCCTGAGATCAAGACCACCTACGACGTGATCGGCGAGCCAACCGACCTGGCTGGCGCTGGCCAGCTTGCCGTTGAAAACAAGTATCAGTTTCAGTGGTGGGCGCTTGGGCAGGTGGGTGCGCGTCCCGCTGAACAGAAGAAGGGCGCGGATCGCGGCATCGACGGCCGCCTCTACTTTCATGACGACAATTCCGGTGACTCCAAGCAAATCATTTTTTCGGTCAAAGCAGGCGGTGTTACCGTCTCGCAGGTGCGTGATCTTGTCGGTGTTCTCGACCGCGAGAAGGCGCAGATCGGCGTCTTTCTCTGCTTCGAGGAGCCGACAAAACCGATGCTCCGCGAGGCTGCCGAAGCAGGTCTCTACAAGTCTGCCGACGGCACTACTTATGCGCGGATGCAAATCCTCACCATCGAGCAAATTCTGAAGGGTGCGCAGCCCGAGTATCCTCTCCACCGTCGTGACGCCACCTTCAAGAAAGCTCCGCGCAGCCGTCCTCAGGCAGCCACGAATATGACTCTGCCGCTGGAATAGTAGCCACCGCAGCAGCGATACAACCCTGTATCATCAGAGCCAGATGCGCACTCGTTCTATTGCTTTTTCTCTTGCCGTGCTGTCGCCCGCGCTGGCTCTCGCCGCTCTGTTGGCTGTCGCGCTCAGCGGCTGCCGTTCGCTGCCCGCCTCCAAGCCGGAGGCCCTTTGGACCGTTGAAGAAGCGCGCGGCGCGCAGGTCTTTCATCAGAAGTGCGCCCGCTGCCATCACCCCACCACCACACGTTCTCTGAACGGGCCGGGCTTGCAGGCCATCACCAAGATCAAGGCCATGCCCTCCGGCGCGCCGCCCACGGACGAGCGGCTCACCTATACAATCCTGCATGGACGCGGCATGATGCCCGCCACGCAACTCACCGACGATGAGCTCAGCGATCTGCTCGCCTACCTGCACACACTATGACTCTTCCTCCAGAGCACGAAAAAATCAAGATCGCAGAACGCCTGCCGCTCCCTGGCCTCGCGGCCATCAGCCTCTATCTGCTCGCGCTCGCCGGAGTCATCATTCTCGGCGTAGTCGGCGGACGCCACTATCCGCCCCTCTTCCTTATCTTCGCCGCGGCCTTCATCGCCGCCGCTGCGGGATTGATCCTGCTCCTCCGCTGGGCCTGGGCGCTGGCTCTCGGCGCGGTCTCGCTGCTGGCTGCCTACGACCTATGGATCTTCGCCAGCCAGCATCAATTCCCCACGCTCGTCCAGGGATTGCTGAATCTGGTCTTCTTTCTCTATCTGGTTCGCACCGAAGTACGAGAGAAGCTGCGATAAGCAGCTACCATCGCACCTTACATACATTCGATTCATGGATTTTGCGGTCAGCAGTGATGAGCGTGCGCCCTTCTACGCGTGCCGTGGCAGCAATCAGACGGTCAATCGGGTCGCCGTGAAATGGATCAGGGAGCGCGGCGGCCTCAACAGCAATTGTCGCAGTGATTGGAATGAGTTCAAACCACTCCCGCATTCGCTCCAGAATCGCCGCATCCGTAAGGTGAAGTTGAATGCGCCCCCGTCTTTTCAAGTAAAACAGTTCGTACATCGTGGCTGCCGAGATGCCGGGAAGCATCCCTTCCATGCCAGCCTTCTCAATTGCTTTAGCCGCGCGCTTTGAAACGAGATCCGGCGATGTCATCAGCCAAATCACAACGTGGGTATCGAGAAGGATCATTCCGGCGGAAAGGGAGACCAGTCATCCTTCAAATGGTCCCACTCCTCGGCCGGAAAGACCGGCTCAACCAGATCGCCCGCATCGCCGGATACCGTAATCAAGCCGCGCAACGAGTTAAAGATCGAATCGACATTCACTTTTCGCACAGATTCCTCGCCGGGTTCTGTCAATCGCGCCACCGGCTTGCCACGCTTGGTAATCAACACGGCCTGACCGGTGGCATTGACTTCGGCCACCACTCCCAGGCACTTGGCCTTGAACTCGCCGATTGGCATCGTCTTCATCGCACCCTCCCCCGCAGTTCCAGTATACATCTGACCATAGTCATCTGACTATGGTCAGAATGGCGCGCTTTTTCGCCATCGTCTCTATCACCGGAGTCTCTTTCGGTAGGCCAATACACACAGAGTGATTCCGCCGAGAAATCCGGCCAAGTAAGAAGCGCCATGCGCCCACATATCCGCGACGAAGTATCGATGCGAGGCGACAGGAAGAGTTACGGCTACGACCTCTGGAACCGGTCCCCAAAAATAGCCGATCAGGCCTGAAACCAGTGCACAGCCAGCCATGAAGCCCAACAGGATCGCAATCGGGCGTAGCAGATCGCGCAGCGTCAGCTTGGGATGTGAACCCGAGCGGCTCATTAGCGCCAGCGGCGCACCGATGATTCCGCCAGCCCACCATGTGGCGATCACACCCCAGCCCAATGCGAGTAAAGTCGGCGAATCTGTGTGAAAGACGGGAGGATGAAAGACCGAAAAGTATTCGACACACAAGTGGGCGGTAATCAGATCGTGCAGGATGCCATAAAAAACTGCTGCCAGAATGCACGCGAAGAATATCTTCAATGCTTCCAGAAACGGAATTCTCATCGGATTTCCTTTCATCACACTCCGACTGGATCATTCTTGGCGGATTCAGCGGCAAATGCTCTGCAACTTCTCCATCGGCTTGGGCAAAAACGGCGGGTATGGCATGTGCCGCGAGTCCATGAATTGATCGGGTAAAGTGCCGCCGTACTTGAGCGCGGCATCGGGATCCAGGGCATAAGCGGCATTCTTCTCCACCTGTGGCAGCGAGTCAAATCGGAAGCCGGCTTTGCGCAACAGGTCAAGCAAGTCGGGCAGCATCAGCGTGGTGAAGGCCGTCGCGTGCAGCAGCAGCACATTCGGAATCTCATGACCAAAGGCGATGTGCTCTTCCTCGCGGCCTAGCTTGATGTACTCCGTGGCGTTCTCCAGATAACTTTGCTTGAGCCAAGCAATCGCTTCGGCATCCGGTTTGGCCGAGCAGCGCCCGTAGGCGTCGTTCCAGGCGTAATCTTCAAAGTCGAGCGTAACCTGGGCGACGCGGTAGCCGTGTTCATGAAGATAACTCCGCACGGCATGGCGCTTTTCCAGGGTGTCACCTTCCCACAAATATGGGTATCGAAACCAGTGCCAATCGCGCGTTCCGCCGTACTGAGCCAGTGCCGGTTCATCGAGAGCGATCTCATTCTCGAAGGCCTCCGCGGTGTTGCGAGTCAGTGCGATATGCGACCAGGTGTGATTGCCGATATTCATCCCCGCGTCGATCCAGATCCGCAAAGCCTGCTGGGCGTCAGGATCGTTTTCGAGCTTGATCGCGTTCACAAAGCCGTAAGTGCCTTCGAGATGGTTGGCCTTCAATTTAGCGGTGAGCGCCGTGGCAATCTTTGTACGATTTTGTCCTGGCGGTAAACTTCCCGCCGCGGGCAGATCGTCAAAGGTCAACGCGACGACCGGGTGCGGTTCGAGCGTTCCGGTGAAGGGATGGCTGGTTGCCGGTGTGGATGGCTGATAGGAAGACTGGGAAGCTGCAAGTGGCGCCATCTCATGAAAAGCCAGCGCGATTCCAAGCAACACAAACAAACGCCTCATCCGGCACTCCTCGATCGGACTTCCTTGTGGATTCTACCAACCCACGCGAATCCTGCCGATCCCCAAAATCGATGCCCTCCATTCCCGCTACAATAAAACCGTATGGAACTGGTGCAGATCTCCCCAACCCGCACCGCTCCGGCTCCCAAGCCGGAGTGGCTCAAGGCACGTGCGCCCGTGGGCGAAAACTACCACGATCTCAAACGCCTGGCTCGCTCGCTCGCGCTCAACACCGTCTGCGAGAGCGCCCACTGCCCCAACATCGGCGAGTGCTGGCACCACAAGACCGCAACCTTCATGATGCTCGGCAACCTCTGCACCCGCCGCTGCGGCTTTTGCGCCGTTCCCAAGGGCCGCCCCGAACCGATCGACTTCGACGAGCCTCGCAGGGTTGCGGAGGCAGTGGCTAATTTAGGGCTGCTCCACGCAGTGGTCACCAGCGTCAACCGCGACGACGATCTCCTTGGTGGCGCGCGCGCCTTCGCTCTGGTGATCGAGGAGATTCGCCGCCAGGCCCCCGGCTGCCGCGTCGAAGTGCTGATCCCCGACTTTCAGGGCAACGAGCAAGCCATCCGCGCCGTCGTCGATGCCCGCCCCGATGTGCTCAACCACAACATCGAGTCCGTTCCACGTCTCTATCGCGCCGTCCGCTCCGGCGCACGCTACGAGCGTTCTCTCGAGCTGTTGCACTACTCCAAAACGCTAAACCCCGGAGGGATCACTAAATCCGGCGTCATGGCCGGCCTCGGCGAAGAGACCGCCGAACTGCTTGCAGTCTTCCGCGATCTAGCCTCTGCCGGCTGCGACATTCTCACCATCGGCCAATATCTGCGCCCTTCGCGCGAGCATCTTCCCATGGCCCGCCTCTACACCCCGCGCGAGTTCGCCGAGCTGAAGACCGAAGCACTGAAGATGGGCTTCCGTCACGTCGAATCCGGCCCGCTCGTCCGCTCCAGCTATCACGCCCACGAGCAAGCCGCATCGACCGGGGTGGCGGCGCTAACTTAGTTGCTACGTGTTCTCTGCTAGTAACTCCACCGGAGTCACAATGCGAATTCCGTGATAGGAACCAATCACCAGCAGATCCTTATCGCCTGAGACAATCACCTGCGCCCCGGAGAGCACAGCGCATTCAAGGACCATATCGTCGCTGGGGTCGCGGCAGACACGCACATTTCCTTTGAGACTGACGGAGACTGAGTTTGCCAAAAAGAAGTCAAACCTGTACTGAGCTGCGGCGGGCAGTCAATCAAATTTTCTCGTAAGAATCCTGATAACCTCTTTTTCAATATCATCGCAGGTTGCGATGATATGCCGATTGCGAGCAAATTCGAGCGCAAGTATGGGCGGACTCTGGCGACGCTTAAAGTTCATTGCAGAGACCCACACATTCGTATCAAAGACAATGATCATTGAGCGGTGAGAGCCTGCTTGGCTTTTCTCTCAGCCCTCATCTCTGCACGAACCTCCTTAACCAGCCGGGGAATCTCCTCCTCGGTGTATCCCATCGGATTGCGGGCCTGCGCATACTCGCCCATCTCATCGATAAACCGCGCAGTCTGGCGTTCGTCGTAGGCGCGGAAGGCCTCCCGCATCAGCTCGCTCATGGTGCGATTCTCCTTCTTGGCTAGATACTCTGCGGATGCAGCCATCTCCGGCGGCATCGAGATCGTAAAGACGCGTGAGCGGCGAGCAGTTGGCATAAAAGACTCCTGTATGACATTGTAATGGATTGTCATTTACGGAGCAATCCCTCTATGATGATTTCTCCTAAACTGTTCGTTCAGCCCAAATCACGCACTCCCCCGGATTCGTTAATATAATGTTTTGGATGTAAGAGGACGAACCCAATGGCAGCTTCCTATATGGCCGGTATTCCGGCGCTCAAAGAACTCAATGCCGACCTGCGCCGCCGCATGGATGGCGCGGTGGCCACCTTCCAAGCCAGTCTCGCCTCCACTCGCACCGGCCGCGCCAGCGTGCATATGCTCGACCAGGTCAAGGTGGACTACTACGGCACCCCCACCCCCATCAGCCAACTGGCGCAGGTCTCTTCGCCGGAGGCGCAACTGATTCTAATCGCCCCCTGGGATCCGACCGTCCTGAAGGAGATCGAAAAGGCCGTGCGCACCGCCGATCTCGGCTTCAACCCCATCTCCGACGGCAAGGTGATCCGCGT
>Ga0181528_10000568_pt1 | contig 25832 bp, 17 predicted proteins | sample PEATcosm2014_Bin_47_FD_119742 | JGI IMG/M metagenome (GOLD analysis project Ga0181528, IMG submission 119742) | Peatland microbial communities from MTU Mesocosm Facility, Houghton, MI, USA - PEATcosm2014_Bin10_10_metaG | ecosystem: Environmental > Terrestrial > Soil > Wetlands > Peat | place...
GGGGATGGCAATGATCATCGACATGATGCCGAACACGGAATTCACATCCGCGCCGGCACCCATGGTGAAGAAGTGATGCAGCCACACCATGAACGACAGCACGCAGATCGCCATCGTCGCCATCACCATCGAGCGGCGACCGAACAACGGTTTGCCCGAAAAAGTCGCGACCACCTCGGAAAACACCCCGAACGCGGGCAATATCAAGATATATACCTCCGGATGCCCCCAGCTCCAGATCAGGTTGACGTACATCATCGGATTGCCGCCCAGATCGTTGGTAAAGAAGTGGAAACCGCAATAGCGATCGAGCAGCAGCATCGCAAAGGTCGCGGTCAAGATCGGAAAAGACGCGACGATCAGCAGATTCGATGCAAGTGCCGTCCAACAAAAGATCGGCATTTGGCGGTACCCCATGCCTGGCGCGCGTAACTTCAAGATGGTGGTCAAGAGATTGATGCCCGAAAGCAGCGTTCCCAAGCCCGAGATCTGCAGGGACCAGAGGTAGTAGTCGACTCCCACCCCCGGGGAGTACGCGAGTTCACTCAACGGCGGATAGGCAAGCCAGCCGGTGCGGGCGAATTCGCCGACCACGAGCGACACATTAACCAGAAGCACCCCCGCCGCGGTCAGCCAGAAGCTCACGGAGTTGAGCACTGGAAAGGCGACATCGCGCACGCCAAGCTGCAGCGGCAAGACGAAGTTCATGAGCCCGACGACGAACGGCATCGCCACGAAGAAGATCATGATCGTCCCGTGAGCGGAGAAGATCTGGTCGTAATGTTCGGGCGGCAGATACCCCTGCGCGTGCCCGGCGGCAAGGGCCAATTGGCTGCGCATCAACAAGGCGTCCGAGAAGCCGCGCACCAGCATGAGGAGCGCCAGAATGATGTACATCACGCCGATGCGCTTGTGATCGACGCTGGTGATCCATTCGTGCCACAGGTAAGGCCACCAACCTTTGACCGTCACCAGCGCCAGCAGGCAAAAGATGATAAAGCCGACACTGCCGGCGGCGATCATCACGACCGGCACATCGAACGGAATGGCCGCCCAGCTGAGTCTGCCCAGCATGTTATTGCCCTCGCTGCGGCGCGGCCGCCGTCCTATGACCCGATGAAATGCTATCGAACAGACCCTCGCTCACCTGCCCATAGCTCTGCACACCGTCGGCCTTGGCGGGCTTTACCAGCGCCTCGAAGGTCCTCGCGTCGAGGACGCCGCCTTGCGCCTTCGTAGTGCCGACCCAGGCTTTGAAGGACTCCCTGTCAGTGGACACCAGATCAAAGCGCATGTCGGAGAAGCCATCGCCGCTGAACTGGGCTGAGAGACCCTCGAAAGTACCGGGTTGGTCGGCCTGCAAATTGAGCCGGGTGACCATGTTTGGCATCGTATAGATCTGACTGCCCAACTGAGGCACGAAGAAGCTGTTCATGACCGTCGTCGAGGTCAGGCGAAACCGAAGCGGCACTCCGGCGGGCACGACCAGACGGTTCAAGCTTGCGATCGCCTCATGCGGATAGATGAAAAGCCAGCGCCAGTCGAGTGAGACGACCTCAATATCGAGCGGCGCCACAGATTCTCCCAGCGGCGCGGGGGGATCGAGATCGTGCGACCCCGTCCACGCGATACCGCCAAGAAATAGGATGACGAGGGCGGGAATGGACCAGATGATCATCTCAATCCGACCGGAATACTCCCAGTCCGGCCGGTAGCGTGCGCGGCGGTTTCCGGCTCGAAACCACCACGCAAACACCAGGGTGAGCACGATCACGGGGATGATGACGGCCAGCATGATCGCCGTGGAATCGTAGAGGATGACCCGCTCGGCCGCGCCCACGGGACCGTGCGGGTCGAGGACACCCTCGCTGCATGACGCCATCGAGATCGCGGCACTCGTCACCGAGATTGCTCGCAGCCACATCACGGACTCCATCGGCATCCACCGGCGTGGTTACACATGCCTGGAAATTATGTGGAAATCTCTCGCCCTTCCCCATCCCCCCAATGGGGGTCACGGGTTAACGGGAGCGCGCCTATGCCGAGGAGCGGCGCCACATGAGTGCCCCCCCATCGGGGGGATATGCTGCGGCGGACGAACCGCCGAGGCTGCGGTAGCGATCCCATGGACCCAACGGAGCCCGCCAATGAGCAAGAAGGTAGCGCAGGTCATCATTGAGGCGCTGAGGGACGCCGGCGTCGAGCACTGCTACGGCATCGTCGGCGACACGCTGAACGCGTTTGCCTCCGGACTGGCGCCGGCCGGCATCAAGTTCATTCATATGCGGCATGAGGAAGCCGGCGCGTTCGCCGCGCAGGGTGAAGCGCTGCTGCTCAATCGGCTCACGGCCGTGGCGGGCAGTTGCGGTCCGGGGAGTCTGCATTTCATCAATGGCCTGTACGAAGCGAATCGAAACCGCGCGCCCGTGATACTGATCGCAAGCCAGGTGGTCCGACGGGAGCTTGGCTTTGACTTCATCCAGGAGGTGGATTTCAAGGCGGTCTACCAAGGCTGTAGCGTGTTCTGCGAAATGGTGCTGATTCCCGAGCAGGCTCTACGCCTGACGGTGATGGCGTGTCAGGCGGCGATCACGCGCCGCGGCGTGGCGGTATTGATCCTGCCGGTCGATGTGGCCGATTCCGAGGCGGTGGACGAGCTGCCCTATCGTGTTCACACCAACGTCCCCGTCATTCGTCCGAGCGACACCGATTTGGACGAGATGGCCAGCCTCTTGGCGAAGGGGTCCAACGTCACGATCTATGCAGGCGCCGGATGCGCCGGTGCGCACGATGAGGTCGTGCAGCTCGCCAAACGCCTGCAGGCCCCCGTAGCGCACACATCGCGCGGGAAGGACGTGCTGGAGTACGACAACCCGAACAACGTCGGTATGACGGGCGTCCTCGGGCTGGAATCCGGCTACCACGCCGTCCTCAATTGCGACACGCTCCTGCTATTGGGGACGAATTTTGCCTGGTCACAGTTCTATCCGAGCCGCGCCACGATCATTCAGGTGGACAGTGATCCGATGCATATCGGACAGCGCCATCCGGTCGAGCTCGGCGTGGTCGGCGACATCAAAGACACGCTACAGGCCCTCCTGCCCCGGGTATCACAGCGGACCGACTCGAGTTTTCGTGATGCCTATGTCGAGCGACACGAGAAGGCGCTCAAGGCGCAGGCGGCGAGGTCGACGCCGGGTAAGCACGGCTTGATATACGGCCAGTATTTGTCGTCGATCATCAATCGCAAGGCGGCCGAGGATGCGCTGTTTGCGTGCGATGACGGCACGTGCGGGGTCTGGATGCTGCGCATCATCGCAGCGAATGGGAAGCGGCGGATGTTTGCCAGTCTGCTGCATGGGACCATGGCGAGCGGCATCGGTACGGCCATCGGATTACAGACCTGTCAGCCGGGTCGGCAGGTCGTGTGCGTCGCTGGGGATGGCGGACTGACGATGCTACTCGGAGATCTGATTACCATTGTCTCGGAGAAGCTGCCGATCAAGATCGCGGTCTACGATAACGGCAAACTGGGCTTTGTGGAACTGGAGCAGAAGAGCGAGGGAATGCTGCCGGCTTACACTGATCTGAAGAATCCGGACTTCGGCCAGGTTGCACAGGCGATAGGTCTATGGGGTCGTACGGTCACCGACGCGGCCGAACTCGAATCCGCGGTTGACGATTGGCTGGCGGTAAGCGGTCCCGCATTGCTGAATGTCAAAGTGGCACCGGTGGAGCTCGTGATGCCACCGTTCATTGCCCCAGAGGCGGCTTACGGCATGGCCATGTACTCCGTTCGAGCGATCCTGCACGGTCAGGCCGGAGACGTATTTGAAATGATCCAGGAGAACCTCCCTAAATAGGCCTCAAGGCCCGACCCCGGGTGGCGCGCATACTGCCCGCTCGCGCACGCTGTGATAGAGGGCCTGCGTCTTTTCGTTGGGCGGTATGCCGAGGAAGCGCGTCAGCAACTCGCGGCAGCGGCCGTAGGCCTGCAGAGCCTCGCTGTGATCTCCAAGGGCCTGGTGACAAAGCATCAAGCCCCGATACAGACCCTCGTTCAGCGAGTCGAGCTCGATCGCGGATCGATACAGGTTCGCAGCATCGTCCCAGTGACGTGCGCGCTCACACTCCCGGGCCGCATCGCGGAGAGCGCGCAGCATACGATCATGCAATGTCTGGCGCGTCTTCAATACCCAGTACTTTTCGGTCTCGTACTGGAGGAAATGACCTTGATAGAGCAATCGCAGACGGCCAATCCATTCGATGTCGCCCGCCTCCGGATCATGAGGACGCCGCAGCTCCTTCTCGAACTCCCACATGTCCACCCATAACTGGTCGCGGTTCAGATGGACCCTGCCGCCCTCCATACGCACCGCATCGCGTGCCCCGAGCAGTTGGCGCAGCCTACTCAGCGCGCTTTCGAGTGCGTGGTACGCGGCATCGCCCTCAGAATCCGGCCACAGCGCATCGATTAGCACACCCGCGCTCACTTCGGTTCCGCCGAATGCGACCAAGGCTTGCAGCAGCTCGCGCGGTTTGCGCAAACGCGGCGGGAGGGTGATCGGCGTATCCCCCGTGAGCAGCCGAAAGCGGCCCAACACGTGGACCCTGAAACGTTCACGGCCGCACATGTCAGCCTCCTTTAGACATTCTGGAGCGTCAGCGATGCAAGCACAGGCAGCGATAGCATCTGATCGAGCGATGACATGTCTCGAACCTTAGCCACAAAAGCCGAGTTGAGCTTGTAGGTAGCGAACGCCGGATTGTGCAATCCTGCGGATTCGGTGGATGGTGCAGTTCGGCACGAGCTGGCGTAGCATTGATCGCGAGTTTGGCTTGGCCGACCCTTGCTATGACGACTGACACCCGCCCGATCCGCATTCTTACGGTGGACGATCATCCGCTGTTACGTGCGGGGATCGCGGCGCTCCTCGAGACCCAGCCCGACATGCGGATGGTCGGGGAGGCCTCAAACGGCAAAGAGGCGGTTCAGCTTCACCGGCAACTCGATCCTGATGTCACGCTGATGGATCTTCAGATGCCGGATATGAGTGGGCTCGATGCCATCATCTCGATCAGAACTGAGCAACCCTATGCACGGATCATCGTTCTCACGACGTACGCGGGCGATGTCCTCGCGCAACGGGCTTTGAAGGCCGGCGCACAGGCCTACGTGCTAAAAAGCCTGGTTCGCACCGAGATACTGAATACCATTCGCCTGGTGTATGCCGGCGAAAAACAGATCCAGGCAGACGTGGCGCTCGAGATCGCGAAGCACACGGCGCATGCCGCGCTGACCGGGCGAGAACTTGAGGTCCTCAAACTGGTGGCCTCGGGGTATGCCAACAAGGCGATTTCCGCTCATCTGGACATCAATGAGGAAACCACCAAAACCCACATCAAGAACATTCTGGTGAAACTGGGGGCAAGAGACCGCACCCATGCGGTATCGCTGGGCCTGAAGCGAGGCATCATCCTGATCTAATCGGCCCTGGGTGAGGCGGGGTTCACCCTTTTGAGGGTTATCGCGCAATGAATTCTTGCCTCATACTAAGGCATGCAAAGGCTCTTTTCGACGTTCCCCAACTCGTGGCCGGGACTCGGGCTGTTGATTCTTAGATTCGTCGCGGGCGTCTCATTAGCTGCCGTAGCGCATCTGACAGGCGATCTCGCGGGCACGGCGAGCCTATTTGCCCGCTGCGTCGTGGGCGGCGTAGCCCTGCTGATTTGCATTGGGCTATGGACGCCGCTTGCAGCCTTCACCGGGTCGGCGATTCAGGTCATGGTCATCACTCTGGAGCACCGATTCGAGTTGTCGCTGGTGCTGTGCGCTGCCATGGGCGTATCTTTGGCCATGTTGGGGCCAGGAGCCTGGTCCTTCGATGCACGTCTGTTTGGCCGAAAACGCATCATATAGGTCTACTGCAAAAAGCCGCCGAGTCGACTGGATCTGAATGTTGAGGGCTGCACGTAGGCGACCTGGGCGGGAATGCGAAGCTCGACCTCCGTTCCCGCATTTCCCTCACTCCAAACACGGAGCCGGCCTCCCAAGCTCTCGCTGCGCTCGCGCATTCCGGGAAGTCCCCAATGGCCGGGCCGCTGACCCCGTGCCAGGATTTCCGGATCCACGCCTATTCCGTCGTCGCGCACGCGGATAGTGAGATCGACCTCGCCAAAGGTGACTTCGGTCTCGATATGGCCGGCCTTGGCGTGTTGGTAGGCATTGCTAACCGCTTCGCGCGCGATGCGATAAGCCTCATCACGAACGACGGAAGTCAACTCGCGGCGCCTGCCCTCCACGACTACCCGGTACTCAGCCTTTGACGGAGGATCAATCCCCCTCCCCATCTCGGCACCGAGTGCGCTCAACGAGGTTGCGAGATCTCGATCGTCAAAAAAAGAGGAACGCAGGTTCTGGACGGTGTCGCGCCCTTCGCTGATCGCTTGGTCCCCGACCTGCATCGCCGAGTCGAGGAACTGGGCGGCATCGACAGGACGTTCGGGGAGCAGCTGCCGAACTGCCTGAAGTCGGAACATCAAACCCTGGAATCCTTGCAGCAGGGAGTCGTGCAGCTCCCGGGCGATCCGAGTCCGCTCGTTGAGACGCTCATCCATGCGCTCCTCCAGCCGGCGGTGCACCTGACGGACCCGCAGGCGGATCATCGCCCACACAGCAAGTGCACCACATGCCACGCACAAGGCGATGAACCATCGAGTCTGAACAAACGCCGGTGGGATCACGAAAGCAATCGAAGCACCCGACTCGTTCCACACGCCATCGTTGTTGGCGGCAATCACTTGGAAGGAATAGCGTCCCGGTCGCAGGTTGGTATAGAGCGCCTGGCGTGCCGCGGTCAGCTCGCGCCAGTCGGTGTCGACATTGTCCAGCCGGTAGCGATAGCGCACCTTCTCGGGCGCCGTGAGACTGACGCCCGCATAGTCGAAGCGCACCGCGGTTGTGTACGTCGGCAGTGTCAACCCGGGAGTCGGTTCAATAGCGCGGCCGGCCACCGTCAACGCACGAATGAGTACCGGTGGCGGAACACGGTTATGCACCCGCCGCGCCGGGTCGATGCCATAAATGCCGCCGGTGGTGGAAAACCACAGCTCTCCATCCGCAGCCTGGATTGCAGTCGGTAGCGGCCGCAGCGTCGCAGCACTGCCGACGACGCCGTCAGAGGCGCCGAGCGTCTCGCCGTGCACGGGATAGCCGAGGTCGAGGCGACTGCGTCGAAGCTCGGTCGACGCGATATGAACGATCCCGGAGCGGCCGTTGAGCCATAGGTCGCCGTCGGCTGTCTCGACGATACCGGTAATGCCGTCGAGAGTCAGCGCCGGCGCTGACTGGATGCTATGAAAGCGCTCTCCGTCGAATCGCGCCAGCCCAAACTCTCCACCGAACCAATAATCGGTTTCGCCCGAATAGATTGCCATTACATTGCCAATCTGCAATCCGTCCGCCACCCCGTAGCTGATGACACGGTCACCATCGAGCGACGCGACGCTGCCACCGGGATACGAGAACCATAGGCGATCGCGCCGGTCGCGAGCGATCGCGATGGCCCAGCTGTGCGGAAGCGCGGCAATCCCGCCATACGGCACCCATTTCCCGTCCTTTAACCGGAACACTCCGTAGGCGGAGAGCGACGCCCAGAGGCCACCGGACTTGTCGAGAGCCAACGCCTGCGTGTTATGGTTCGGCAACGGCGGGGCAACCGGCTCCAGGTGCCCGTCTCTCTCGCTCCATAGTGCATTCGGGCCACCGAACCATGCCGTTCCGTCGGCACCACGGATCAAGCTCTCGACCTTCTGCCGGATGATCGGCGCGCCCATTCTCCCGCCTCGGTAGCGCACCACGGCGTCGATGCCATTGGTGACCCAGAGGCCACCCGCGTCATCCGCAGGTGCCACACCGGCGACGACGATGGTTGGGACGACTTTTAGATTCTCCGGCGACTGTAGTGGGGCCTTCAGACTTGGCTCGGAAAAGCGATCCAGCCCATTCGTGGTTCCAACCCAGACATTGCCCTCGTGGTCGACCAGAAAGGCAAACACCGTTCTTGAAGTCAGTCCGTCCGCGTCAACGTAGGCATCCGCGATGTCTTGAGTGTGGACAGAAGCCCCCATGTTCGCGTGCTCGGGATGAGCAATGCGGCGTAGACCATCCACCGTAGCCCATAACGCACCATCGTGATCGAAGACGATCCCGCCGCGAGAGGAGTTGCCGGGCTTTCCGGGCGGTGGGTTCTGCGCGACGGGCACCAACTCAAAGCCCGTATCCAGCCAAACGGTTCCGGCACCGGATTCCGCCATGGTGCACCCCTCCCAAGGCCCCGCTACGGCGACTGGCCGATGGCGAAACTGGTGCTCTCCCGGCCGTAGGAAGAACAACGAGTTATCCCCACCGGCCCACATCGTGCCCTGACTATCGACGAACAGGATGGGGGTATTGTTGATCTTCGTGAGACCCATCTGGGAGCCAACCGCCTTCCAACGGACACCGTCGAATCGGCCGAGGTCATTGTTGGTGGCCACCCATATCGCGCCGTCGGCTGTCTCAGCGAAATGCCACGGCGTTGACGGCGGGAGTCCATCAGCAACGCTGAATACCTGCCAGCGCCCCCCCTTGAGCAGCGCTACGCCTCCGAACGTGAAGCCGACCCACAAGCCGCCGCCGCGCGGAGCAAACGCCGAGATCAGACTCGATGACGAGAGTTTCGGGTCGTGGGGCAGCTCGACGCGCTCGAACGCAATTCCGTCGAATCGAAACAATCCGCTCGGGCCCGCCATCCAGAGGTACCCGTCACTCGTCTGCGCCAGGGCAACGGCGCCGCCCAGGGGCGCGCCCTGGCTCGGGCCCCAGGCGGTGTGCTGCAATTCCTTGATGGTCAGATCAGGACTGAGCGAGGCGGCGCAGCCGCACCAGAGCAGCGCTGCGATCGCGAAACAGCACCTCCCGCTTCCGCGAAGAGCGTGCGGGATGAGCGTCCGGCGGCGAATGCGCCTGCGGCGATTGCTCGGGGGGTCTCCCTCTGATGAGGGAGCTATTATCCCCTGAAATTCGCGATCCACATCTCTTTCAGACGCTGATACCGTTCCCACGCAATGCAAATTCAAGTTCGAGACACGCAAGCCAGTCCGATTGGGCGGAGCCGATCGGGCGACTGGATGCACGATGTCATCGCACTGCTGGACGCAGCCATTGGACTTCTTCACCAGGAACAGGCGGCACACGGCGCGATTCTCGAGGCGACTTCGCTGTTGCGCAGGCAGGTTGATCCGCCGGCTGAGGCACGGGCCGCGAATAATGGGACGGAGCACTTGCTGGCATGGCAGGCAAAGAAGGTGCTCGAGCATATCGACAGGTATATCACCAGACGCGTGCGCGTTGCGGATCTATGCGCGCTGGTGTACCGCAGCGAAGCGCACTTCTCACGCTCCTTCAGGAGCACTTTTGGGTACTCCCCCCACGCCTTCGTGGTCCGGCGTCGCGTCGAACTAGCCGCGAAATACATGCTTCAGACCGATATGTCGTTGAGCGAAATTGCACTTGCATGTGGATTTGTGGATCAGGCGCATCTCTCCAAGCACTTTCGACTGATCACCGGGGATACCCCCGCCGCCTGGCGACGGGCGAAAAGGGCGCAAGGCGTGGACATGGGGCGAGTCGGAAGACACGCTGGAGGTATACCACGCGAAAGCGTACTGGCATGATTCCCTACCGCTGAGAGTCGACGTCGGGGAGATGTCATACTCGGGCACTGCCTTTTGCCGGCCGCAGCGCTACATTAACACGAGCGCCCGGCACCGTGTCTCAGAGCAGTCCCAGAGCGTTGGCCGTCGATACGGCGTGAGCGCGCGTCTGCACGGCAAGCTTGATGAAGATCCCTTTGACGTGGGACTTCACGGTCTCGGGGGCAATCTGCAGCTCTTGAGCGATACGTTTGTTGGAAAGTCCGCAGCTCATCGAGCGCAGGATGCTGTGTTCGCGAGGACTCAGCGAGTCCATGACACGCGAGGCACGAGTGGGCGACGTGGGGGCACGCTCCTCGGCACGGTCCGCGAGAATGCATTCGATGTAGGGTCTGAGCTCCGGAGGCAGGCGCCTGTCCTGCGGGGTGGCGTGGTGAAGCGATAAAAGGAGCTCGGACACGTGCGCACCGGCATCCACGAACGTCTGGTACAGCCCGGCGCGCGCTCCAACCTGGAGCGCCTGGACGAGCATCGCACGGCCTTCGGCTCGGTCTCCAGACCCGAGCAGTGCGTCGGCCAGCTGCACCGACAAACGCAGTGCCCGGTAGTTGTTGCGCTCGCCGCAGCTGGCCGCCTGAAGCTCGCGGAGAACCGTCACTGCCCGGCATGCATTTCCCGTGGCGACCAGTACCTGTGCACGTGCCAGCGCATGGCTGGCATGCAACGGCTCGCCCGGGCGCTCGCGCGCGAGCGTCCCGATGTGCTCGGCGCAGATCGCTGCATCGTGCGTGCGACCCTCCTCGAGGAGAAGCTGGGTACGCACCACCAAGCTCTCGGCCATCATCCCCGCCCAGTCGCGGGCCGCCGCCAGGACCTCCGCCTCCTTCAGGACGAGGAAGGCGAACTCCCTGTCTCCCCGACGGGCGGCGAGACGAGCCAGAACCCTATATCCCCGCAAGGCGCTCTCCTGGTCCCCTGACGTGCGGACGGCCGAAAGGCTCTCCATGACCAGAGCGTCCAGACCGGTGCGGTGCCCTTCTTCGTAGAGCAACTCTGCGAGCACGCCGGCCGCTCGGGCTGTCACCGGTGATCGTCTCCCGAAGCGACTCACGGCGCGCTCGTGCGCGCTCCTTGCGAGTCGCGTCGCGACGGCCAGTCGGAGCTGTTCGGCCTCTACGACCGCTTCGAACGTCGGGCCAATGATGGTCGCGAGCCCGTGCGTGCCGCGATGAGTTGGCACCGCATGTTTGAGACGAGGCACCGCATAATATCGATCGAGGTCTCGTATTTTAAAGTAGCCGATGCGCAGCGCTGCCGCCAGCGCGGAACTCTTCCCACCTGAGCGGTGACGGCTTTCGAGTACGGCAAGCGCCGCGCGCACCGTGGCGCCGTCCTGGCTTTGCAATACGAGCAGTACGGCTCGCAAAACCTTGGCAAACTCCCGCGATCGGGGCGCAACCGCGGCAAGGGAACGCGCGATCTCATCTTCGAACTGCGCGATGGTCACCAAGGCATCGTCGAGGCGCAGCTCGATGAGGCTCCGCCACGCGCGTACGAGCAGAGCGTTCGGGGAAAGCGCGGTATCCCGCAGACGACAGTCCCGGTTCAGGGCGGTGGAATCGTGCCGCCAAACCACTGCCCGAGATGATCGAAACATCGCTTGAATTGAGCCTTCCGAAGACATGGATCCTTCGTCGAGCAGGCAGCTCGAGGACATTACCGCATGGTTGGTTGGAAACGAGGGTAGACGAAACGGCTCACGGCAAGCTCACGGGATGGAGGCAGAGAGCTTGTCAGGCACGTGCACACCGGATTCAAGATAAGTTGGCCGTTGTCCGCCATTGGATGACCTGTCAAGGTGAGTTGAGGCGGGTCAACCTTACCCCGCGGCGGTTCGAGTTGCGCCTAACCAAAGTTAGGGGTTAGATAGGTCCAAATAGCTGGACGGGAGGGACGGGCTCCCGCGTATGATCGGCAAACAACACGAACACGCGATAATCCAGGGCAAGCTGTTTCCCGCCAACGGGACGAGGAAGCCGTTGCCCCGGCCGAGACTCGATTCGTCGAGCGACGTGCTGGACGGCATCTTTCCGGTCGTCGTCGTGGCCGCACCCGCCGGATACGGCAAGTCCACTCTCATGGCTCGATGGCACGCACGGCTCCTCGAGCGCGGGGTGACTTGCGCCTGGCTGTCGCTGGACGAAGACGATAATGACGCGACTCGCTTCCTGCGTCATCTGGTCACCGCCCTACAGAAGGCCAGCGCGCACATCGGCAAGAACGCCGCGGAGGACCTCATCGCCGATTTGGCAAGCGGTTCAAGGTCACTGCTCGAAGCGATTGCGGGTGACCTTGCCCAGGTTCAACACCGCATGGTGCTGTTCCTGGATGACCTGCACCTCGTCGAGCGGCCTGAGGTTCGCGAAATCCTCGATTGGCTGATCAACTACTCGCCCCGATCCCTGCAGTATGTCATCGGCACTCGCCAGGGTCCCGGCCTTCGCTTGAGCGGACTACGGGTACGCAGCCAGTTACTCGAGCTCGGACCCGAGCAACTGCAATTTGACGCCAGGGAAGCCGCCCAGTTCTACAGGAGCCGCCTCGGGCGCGACCTGCCGGCGCCGGATTTGCAGACCTTGCTCGCCAAAACGGAAGGCTGGCCGGCGGCGCTCGAGCTCGCGGCGCTGGTGCTCGCCGGGTCGAGCGAACCGAGCGCGTTCATCCGGCAGTTCGCGGGCACAGATACCAGCGTGGTTGACTATCTGTGCGACATGGTTCTGTCACAGATGGACAAACGAACTCGAGACATCGTGTTCCGCGTCTCGATGTTCGATCGCATCTGCCCACCGCTTGCTCGAGCCGTCACCGATGCCGTCGACGCCGAAGAGGCCTTGCTGGGCCTGCGAACGCGAAACCTGTTTCTGATTCCGCTGGATCGCTCCTGGCAGTGGGTGCGCTTTCATCATCTGGTGGGTGAATTTTTCCGCGAGACGTATTGCCGAGCGGCACCGGAGCAAGCCAGGGAGTGCCTGGTGCGCGGAGCACAGTGGTTGCACGCCAATACCCACGTTGAAGAAGCGGTGAATTACATGATCCGGGCTCAGGAGTGGGAGCGCGCCGCACATTGGGTCGCCGACAGTGTGGAGGAACTGGTATTTCGCCGTGGGTACCACCAGACGATCTTGCGCTGGATGAACGCGCTACCCGAGGATTGCGTCGATCGCCACCCGGTGATCCGGATCCAATACGCCTTCGCGCTCTCGTTCTACCCCCGGTATCAGGAATACGAAGCTCAGATCTACCGCCTGCAGCAGCTGCTGCAGCACCTCGAGGCGCAACCCGATCAGGACGCCCGCCGGATCGACGAGTTGCGTTGCGCGGTCGAAATGCAGGTCGCCATGTCGGTTGGCCTGCGCGATGACGGCATGCGAGGTGGCGAATTGGCGGCCGCGTGGCTCGCGCGCTGGCCAGAGGCCTCGTTAAGGCGCAAGGGGGTGATGGGCAACGTTCTGAGTTTCGTACACAAGACGCGGGGCCACATCGACGGAGGGTTGGAGGTGATTGCCGAGACGCGCCAGTGGCTCGAGAAAAGCGAAGGCTACTATGCACTGAGCTGGACCGCCTACCTCGAGGCCGTGCTGCACCTCAAAGGCGGGGGTTACTTCGACGCGAGGGTTGCATGCACGCGCGGACTCGATCTCGTCGAGCGAAGGCTCCACGGACATCCCGGGCAGTCCAGCATGCTTCATACGCTGCTTGCGGGTATCGCTTACGAGTTCGACGAGATCGAGCAGGCTCTCGCACACCTCGAACTGGCGCAGGGCAGTGTGAGCGAATACGCTCATGCCGACGCAGTGATCGTAGCCTACTTGACGCAGGCCCGCATCCAGCACCTGCGACTCGATGAGAGTGGCGCACTGGCGATGCTGAGAGAAGGACAGGAAGTTGGTGAACGGCGTGGCTGGCGCCGCGTGACCCTGTCACTGGCCGCCGAAGAGTGCCGTAGTCTCGCGCGCGCGGGGCGTCACGAGGAGGCGAGGCTCGTTGCGACGCGCTTCGACTTCCACGAGTTGCCGCCCCGCAGAGGTGCGCCACCGCTGAGCTCCGACAAGACATTGCGTGCCGCGTCACGTTATTTGCTCAAGCAATCGCCGAGAGTGGTGGTCGAGGCGCTGGATGTTGCGATCGCAAGCAGCCAACAGCGAAAGCTCGCTCACCGCTCGGTGGAACTGTTGATCCTGCGCGCGCTGGCAGAAAAGGAGGAAGGGGATTGGTCGAGCGCCTTGGCGGACGTGGGTAGAGCGCTTGCCATCGCCGCTCCGAGAAATTATGTCCGCGTGTTCCTGGACGAGGCTCGCGAACTGGGCGCGCTGATCGATCGGCTCGACATGGAGCAACTCCGTGGCTCCGAGGCGGCGCCCCTGGCGCGCCGCCTGCATCGCGCGATTTACACGCCTGACGTCCAGGGGGGTGCCCCGAACGGCATGGGCGAAGACCTCACGAAGCGAGAGCTGTCGATCTTGAAGCGCTTGGAGTCGGGCCTGAGCAACAAAGAGATTGCCGAAGCAATTTTCGTCTCCGAAGGCACCCTCAAATGGCACCTGCACAACGTCTACGGCAAGCTCAACGTCAAGAACCGCGGCGGCGCAATGGCTCGGGCGCGGGCGCTCGGTATTCTATGACTTGCGAGACGCTGACTCGATGCGGGACTCATAGCTTTTCGGCATAGGCAATACCCACGAGATTCCCCTGAACCCTTGCGATGGAGCGCCTGTCCGATCCGTTTAGGTGAGCGGAGTAAATGGAGCCGGAGAGATCCGTGATGAACATCCGATCGCCACGCACATCCAGCGCGACCCCGACCCCTTCCATCAAGTGGCCGAGCACGATTTCCGGGTTGAGACAGCCGTCGATCGGCGTCCGGCTCACCGTGTTGCCGCGCGAAGGTTCGCCCCGATCGGTCCAATAGAGGACGCGGTGCTCGAGATCGACCTCCAGATCAATCGGCTCCGGGAGCCGTTCTAGCAGTGTATCAACCCCGATCCGGCTCGCCGGCGTCTGGCCGCGGCGTCTATCGATGCTCGCGCGAAAAATGCGCCCGTGCCCGGCGTCATCCGCATCCTTCTGGGTCCAGTAGATCTGGCCGTGAGTCGGATCGACGGTGATCCCCACACACCAGTTCGATGGGTCGTGGCGATCGCCTTCACCCTCGCCCGTCTGGATGAGCGTCTCGATCTGCGAGCCGTCGAGGTTGGCACGCATCACACGCATGCCCTCGCGGTCCGACCAATACAGCTTACCACTCGTCTTATCGAGATGGAGTTGCTTGGGCGTGAACGTGCCCCCTTCGGGAATGATGAAGCGGCGATTGCCCCCGTCGAGATCCGCGCGCTCGATCGAACCGTCATTCCGGTGCGGAATGCCCATGTTGGTCCAGTAGATGTAGCCCGCCGCCGAATCGACCGCGAGGCCATCGGGAAGTCGGCAGCCGGTGATAAGGGTCTTTGGGTCCGAGCCATCGGGCTCGAGCGACAAAACCCGACCACGAGACAAGTCGAGCACGAACAGGCGGCCGCCTGAAGAACGGACGTCGGCCATGTTTCCTCCATAACAGGATGACGCCGAGCGTGGCGTCATCTCCATCCGGCGAGGCTAGTCGACTTGCCCTGATTTGGTTCGCAGCTCAATGAGTCCGAGCAGCATTTCGTCTCGCTCCGCCGCCAGTTCGTCAATGGACCGCGAGCCGACCTCCGCCCGCACGCTGTCGATGAGCTTCTGTTGTACTTCTGGCGTCAACACCGGCTGCCCGAGAACCTTCCACCAAGCGGTCATGGGACCGGTGAATTGCTCGAAGAAGTGTTCAATGCCGCCTTGGCCGCCACCGAGGTGATTGAGCAGCAGACTACCCATGATTCCCCACCGCAGGCCGGGCCCCCAGCACAATGCGGTGTCGGCGTCGGCAGCGCTGACCACGCCGTCGGCAACCAGATGATAAACCTCCCGTGAAAGAGCGGCCTGCAGTCGATTGGCGACGTGCCCCGGCACTTCCTTGCGCAGCCGGACTGTGCGCTTCCCCATGGCGGTATAGAATTCCATGACTCGTTGAATCGTTTCCTCGGACGTCTTCGCGCCGCCCACGATCTCGACCAACGGCACCAAATGCGGCGGGTTGAAAGGGTGTCCGATTACGCAGCGCTCCGGATGCGAGGGGCAACCGGCCTGGATCTCGCTCATGGTGAGGCCGGATGAACTCGAGGCGATGATCGTGTCGGCGGGCAAGAGCTCATCGAGCTGGCCGTACAGGCGCTTCTTGAAGTCGATCCTCTCAGGGCCATTCTCCTGGACGAGGTCCGCATCTTTGACGGCGCTCGCGAGATCGGCGGTGAAGATCAGTTTCGATTGGGCGGCGCCGGGCGAAAGACCCAATTTCTTGAGCGCCGGCCAGGCCGATTCCACGAAGCGCTTCAGGGCGGCCTCGGCATTCGGCGCAACATCGGTCGCAACGACCTGCAGGCCTCTTGCCAGGAACAAGGACGCCCAGCTCGCGCCAATGACACCCGTTCCGATGATCGCAACGCGGCTGATGGGCTTATGGGTCGTCATGCTCAGTCCCTCCACATCGATTATCCGGCGGTCGCCACGGTCCGGGCTCCGGCGTCCGGGACGGTGCCATTCGCGCGCAATCCGTCGATTTCTCCGGCGCTGAACCCGAGCTGCATCAAAACCTCTTCGTTGTGCTCACCCAAGGTCGGCGCACGCTTGGCGGGCACCTTGGCGACGCCTTGCACATGAATCGGACTGCTGATGGTCAAGGTTAGCTTGCCGCCGGCCCCTTCGAGCGGCACGACGATGTCATTCAAGCGCAGCTGCGGATCGGCGATGACCTCCTTCGGTCCGCGCACGGCGCCGAACGTCACGTGAACCCCGCTGAAGACTTCGTACCAATGCGCCATCGGCTGCGAGCCAAATACCTCATCGAGAATGGCTGTCAGCTGCGGCATGTTCTGTACGAGCTTCACAGGATCGGAGAAGCGCGGATCGGTCAGCAGATCCGCCCGGCCCAGAGCGTTCGCCACGGCGGCCAACTTGTCAGGCGTCACGATCAGCACGAACCAAGTGTCATCGGACGAGCGGTAAACATTCAACGCGGCATTGGCGGGGTTTTTGCGGTCGTGCAGACCAAAAAAGGTTGCCTCACACAGCGCGGCCTGAATGGAGACGCTCGCCGACCAGACACCTTCCGCGAGGAGCGACGTCGAGACATAGGACCCCTTGCCGGTGCGCTCGCGGCGATAAAGTGCCGTCACAATCGCGGAATACAGTCCCACGGCGGTCGCATTGTCGCCGCTGCCCGCCACCGGCCAGGTCGGCGGTGCGCCCGCATCGCGCGTCATGGACAGCAGACCGCTTCGCGCCCAATACGCCGTGATATCGAATCCCGGCAGATCGGCGTCGGGGCCTTTCGCACCGAATCCGGTGAGATCCGCATAGATCAGGCGCGGGTTCCACTGCACGACATCTTCGTACTCGAGCTTCAGGCGCTTGCGTGCCGGATGCGGTGTATTGACGATGAGTACGTCCGCCCACGTAACCAAGCGCTCGAGCACCTGCTGCGCACCGGCCGACTTCATATTGAGCGTGATGCCGCGCTTATTGCGGTTGGCCAAATGCCACGGATAAGGATCCTTCGATTGCGGCTGCGGCGGGAGCAAGTGTCCCCGCCGCCACGCATCGCCGTTGGGCGGCTCCACCTTGATCACCTCGGCACCAAAGTCGGACAAGATCACGGCAGCGCTGGGACCTGCGATGAAACTTGCCATGTCCACGACCTTGAGGCCGGAGAAAATGTCGTCACTTGCCACGGATATCTCTCCTGAATCTTCGTACACTGCGGGATCGCTCAGCGCCCGCGGAACTGCGGTGCACGCTTCGCGAGGAACGCAGCGGTACCCTCCGCCTTGTCTTCGGTTGCGGCACAGAGGCCGAAATAGGAGGCTTCCAGCAGCAACCCCTCGCCCTGACTCGTCTCGAGCCCGCTGTTGACGGCCGCAAGCGCGAAATTGACGGCGAGCGGGGCGTTAGCCGCCATTTTGTTGAGGATTACCTCGGCGCGTGCGATGAGCTCAGCCGCAGGAACAATTTCGTTGACGAGCCCGATGCGATGGGCTTCCTGCGCGCTGATCATCTCTCCGGTTAGGATGAGCTGCAGCGCGCGGCCTTTGCCAACCAGGCGCGGCAGACGCTGTGTGCCGCCACCTCCGGGAACGAGTCCCAAGGCGACTTCCGGCTGGCCGAACTTCGCGGTCTCTACGCTGATCCTGATCGTACATGCCATCGCGGTCTCGCAACCGCCGCCCAGCGCAAAGCCGTTGACCGCGGCGATCACGGGTTTCCCGAGGTTCTCGACAAGATCGAGAACCGCCTGTCCGAAACGGCTGGCCTGTTCCGCTTCGATTGCCGTGGCACGCGCGAGCTCGCTGATGTCGGCCCCGGCGATGAATGCCTTATGGCCCGCCCCCGTGAGGATGACACCACGAACGGTCGCGTCATCTCGCGCGCGTTCGAAGGCCGTTCTCAGAGCGGCCCAGGTGGGCGTATCCAGGGCATTGAGTACTTCGGGCCGATTGACGGTCACATAGGCGATGCCGCCCTTCCGTTCGAAAATCACCGGGTCGAGCATGGGCTACACGAACGCGCTCAGTCCGGTGACGGCTTTGCCGATGATCAGGTTCTGCATCTGGTAGGTGCCTTCGTAGGAATACAGCGCCTCCGCATCCGCAAAGAAGCGCGCGACCTTGTAGTCGGCGACGATTCCATTGCCCCCGAGCACCTCCCGAGCCCACGCGACGGTCTCGCGGCATTTTGCCGTCGCGAATGCCTTGGCGAGCGCCGCATGGGCATCGGACAGCTTCCCTTCGGCATGCAGTTGTGCCTGGCGCACAATCAGGCACTGCGATGCCGTAATGTTGGCGATCATCTTGGCCAGCAGATCCTGCACCAACTGGAATGAACCAATCGGCCTGCCGAATTGCAACCGCTGCTGGCTGTATTCGAGGGCGGCTTCGTAGGCGCCCATCGCGCATCCGGTCGCCATCCACGCGACGGCGAAGCGCGTCATCTTCAGCACTCTGCCCGTGTCACGGAATGAGTTCCCGCCCTGCAGCCGGTTCGCTTCCGACACTCGCACGTCTTTTAGGGTGATGTGCCCATTCTGGACGATCTTGAGCGAAATCTTGTTTTGGATCTTCTCCACGCTGAAGCCGGGTGTGATCTTGTTCTCGACAATGAACCCCTTGACTTGGTTATCGCCGAGATCCCGCGCCCAGATGACCGAGACATCACACCACGGAGCGTTGCCGATCCATCGCTTCTCGCCATTGAGGATCCAGGTGTCGCCCTCGCGCCTCGCCGTCGTGGTCAGGCCACCGGAGGCGCCCGAACCCACGAGCGGCTCCGTCAGGCCAAAGCAGCCGATCTTCTCGAAGCGAGCCATGGGCGGCAGCCACTTCTGCTTCTGCTCGTCCGATCCGTCGATGTAGATGGAGCCCATCGCCAGTCCACCGTGCACGCCCATGAACGTCGCGAACGACGGGTCGATGCGCGCGACCTCCATTTGCACGAAGCCCAACAGCGCCAGGCTTCCGCCCGCACAGCCGTATCCGTGCATTCCCAACCCGCCGACGCCGAGCTCCTTCACCGCAGGCAACAGATCGAAGGGAAAAGCGTCCTCCACCCAGCATTTTGTCGCGACGGGAGCGACCTTCGCCTGCATGAACGCGCGCACCCGCTTCACGATCGCGAGCTCTTCGGGAGCCAAGGTTTCATAGACTTCGTAGAAGTCGCTATTGGGCGCTGGCAGCGCTTTCGGTTGCCTCGCCTGCTTTGCACCCAGATCTGCGGATTCGCCCTTCATGCCGCGCCCCCGGGCAGCTCGACGTAGGCAATGCCGCTCAGGTTTCCCTGGGCGAAGAGCAGTGTCTTGCGCTCCGATCCATCGAGATTGGCGCTGTACACGGAACCGCCCAGGTCGGTGACGAACATGCGGCCATGCCTGCGATCGAGCGCAAGGCCGATGCCCTCCATCAAGTGAGACACCAAAATTTCGGGTGCCTTGCGGGCGCCCCCCGAGTCATCCATGGGCGCTCGGTTCACCGTATTCCCGCGGGGCGGATCACCGCGGTCCGTCCAGTAGATCATCCGGTTGTGGGTATCAAGTTCAAGGTCGATCGGCTCCGGCAGATCCTGATACAACAGCTCAATGTCCTTGCGGTCCGCAGCTGTCTGGCCGGGTGGAATATTGGTGTGGGCACGACAGATGCGCCCCTCTCCGGCGTCGTCGCCACCTTTTTGCGTCCAGTAGAACTTCCCATCCCTGGTATCCACGGCGATGCCGACGCACCATTTGCTGGCATCCGCACCCGGGCGCCGGTCGCCGCCGCTCGTGTCCACCAGCGTTTCGATTGCCGAGCCATCCAAGTTCGCGCGCATGACTCGCATGCCCTCACGATCCGACCAATAGAGCTTGCGCCCCATTTTGTCGAGCTGAAGCTGCTTGGGTGTGAACGTGCCGCCGGGTGGCACGATGGTGGTCAAATTACCTCCGTCGAGATTGCAGCGCAGGATCGCGCCGTCGTCGGCCTTGGGATTGCCCATGTTGGTCCAGTACAGGTGCCCCGCGGCGGCATCCACCGCCAACCCGTCGGGCAGTTCTCTGCCTTCTTGGAGGATGACGGTCACGCTCGAGCCATCGGGATTGGCCGACAGGACTCGGCCTCCCAACTCGAGGAAAAATAGCCGGCCCGCCACCGCGGCGTCGCGCCCTCTCTCGCCCGTGGTATTTGGAAGGATGGTGCCCATTTGAGAATCCCGCGTGATTTTGCAGCTCCCTGGAAATCGCTGAGCTCGAGAGAAGTATCGGAGTACTGGACTGTCCTTGGGCATCCCCTGAATGGGGGTCGCGGCGGAAATGATCAGGCGCTCGGCGGCTGCATCGGTGATCTTGAGCGCATCTCCCGTACCGAGCTCGATGCCGTTCGCACGAGGTGGGTGGCTAACCCATTCGGGGGATGCCACCACTCCGGAGAGACAAGGACACTCGCTTGGCGCTCACGTGTTCCGTCCCGCGCACTGCAGGTGACTCATGCGAATCGCTCATTTCGAGACAAGTGGAGTCCCCGGAATTGCCGCGGATGAAGGTTCGGGCTGGCGTGGCCTCACGCAGCGCGACGGGGGATTTCCAGGCACTCTGCCGGAGCTGATCGCACGAGGCGCAGACCTGTTGCGCGCCGGCAGAAACCTGAAGCAATCGCCGACAATCGACTTGAACGCGGTCCGACTGCTGCCGCCGGTGCCGGTGCCGCCCAAAATTCTATGCGTCGGTCTCAACTACGACGATCATCTGGAGGAAAGCGGGCTGAAGAAGCCGGCCTATCCGGAAATCTTCGCGCGCTTCGCGACGAGTCTGATCGCGCACCGACAGCCGATCCGACGGCCCCGAGAATCCATTGCGCTCGACTACGAAGCCGAGCTGGCGGTGGTGATCGGCAAGCCGGGACGCCGCATCCCCCGCGATCGGGCCCTCGAACACGTGGCGGGCTACTCCCTATTCAACGACGCGACGATTCGCGATTTTCAATTGCGCACGCCGCAATGGACGATAGGCAAGAATTTCGATGCCACTGGGGCGTTCGGCCCCTGGCTGGTGACGCCCGATGCCGCGCCGCCGGGAGCCCACGGGCTGCGCATCCAGGGCCGCTTGAACGGCCAGGTGATGCAGGATGCCAATACCGACCATCTCATCTTCAGCGTCCCCGCGCTGATCGAAATGATCAGCGTCGCGATGACCCTGGAGCCGGGGGATGTGATCATCACCGGAACACCCGGTGGCGTCGGGGCGGCGCGTAAGCCGCCTATTTTCATGCGGCCCGGCGATGTCTTCGAGGTGGAGATCGAGGGCATCGGAGTTCTGAGCAACGTCGTGCAGGACGACGGAATAGTAGAGTAGCGCCCTTGAAAAAAAAATTGTTCTCCGCGAACCCTGCTCGCATCGGTCGATTCGACGGGCCACCCAAAGACGATGCAGTCCCCGCCTCCCTGGTCAACGGGACCCCCAGTGATCTAAAGACCGATCTCATCTCGCTGCTGGGACGGGACATCGTCCTCCACAGAACCATCGATCTCGTCCGCTACGCCTCCGATGCGAGTCCGTATCGACTCGTCCCTCAAGTCGTGGTGCTGCCCCGTACGACCGACGACATCGTCAAACTTTTCCGCTATTGCCGTGAGACGGGGCGGCACGCGACGTTTCGGGCGGCGGGAACCAGCCTCAACGGTCAAAGTCTATCGGACGACATCCTGGTTGATGTGCGCCGCCACTGGTACGGCTCCAAGGTGGAGGATGCCGGCCGACGTGTCAGGTCACGCCCTGGGACGATCCTCAGCCACGTCAACTCACTGCTGCAGCCGCACGGCCGGCGGCTGGGACCGGATCCCGCCAGCTCGGGTGCCTGTACGATCGGAGGCGTGATTGCGAACAACTCCGGTGGCATGCGGTGCACGGTACCTCGGGATGCCTACCATACCGTCTCGGCGCTCACGTTCGTGACACCGTCCGGTGCGGTCATCGACACCTCGAAGCCCGACGCGGAAAAGGAGTTTGCGCTGGCGGAGCCGCAGCTCGCGACAGGGTTGCTCGAGCTGCGCACGGAGCTCTTGGCGGATCCGGCGCTGGCGGATCGTACGCGTCGCAAGTACGCGATCAGGAACACGCACGGATTGCGGCTCTGTGCACTCCTCGACGGCGACACGCCGCTCGAAATCTTTCGACGCCTCCTGGTCGGCTCGGAGGGCACGCTCGCCTTCATCGCCGAAGCAGTAATAGAGACGATACCGGCGCCGCGTGTGACCGGCGTGGCATGGATTCCCGTGCCCACGATCGACGAAGCTGTCGCCCTGGTTCCAGGCCTTGTCAAGCTCGGCGCCTCTGCCGTCGAGCTCATGGTCGCCCCGGCGCTCACCGCAGCCGGTCAAGCCTTCCCGGATACACCCAGCTACTGGAAGACGCTCGACCCCAAAGCGGCTGCCCTACTCGTCGAGATCGGTGCCGAAGACTCGGCCTCGCTCAAAGCAACACAGCAGCAGGTTCTCGAACTCGTGAGTACCGCCAAGTTGATCAGGCCGGTCGAGTTCACGAGCGTCGCCGAGGCCATCGAACTCGCCTGGCACGTCCGAGAGGGACTTCTGGGCCTGGTCGGCAAGCATCGCCCGGAAGGCTCGACTCTCATCACGGAGGATGTATGCTTTCTGCCGGAGCGTCTGACAGAGGGTGCGCGCGACGTTCAGGAACTCCTTGCCAAACATGGGTACATTCCCGGCGTCGCAGGACACGCCGCTCACGGCAACCTCCATTTCACTCTGGTCGCGGATTTCGGCAACGCCGAGGGTCGATCCCGATACGCGGATTTCATGACCGAACTCGTGGATCTCGTCGTCAGGAAGCACGACGGCTCCCTGAAGGCCGAGCACGGAACCGGCCGAAACATGGCCCCGTTCGTCGTCTCGGAATGGGGCGAGAAGGCTACCGCCATGATGTGGCGCATCAAGAAGCTGGCCGATCCTCTCGGGATCTTGGCGCCGGACGTGATCCTGACCCGCGACCCGAGCCTTCACCTGAAGAATCTGAAGTCGTTTCCTCAAATCGAGGGGGTGACGGGTTCCTCGCAATGCATCGAGTGCGGATTCTGCGAACCGGTCTGCCCGAGCCGCAATGTCACCATGACACCGCGTCAACGGATCGTCGTGCGGCGGGAAATGGTGCGCCAGAAGGACGACTCCGCCGTGCTCGCACAACTCCAACGGGAGTACCAGTATGACGGGATCGAGACCTGCGCAGGCGACGGCACGTGCGCCATTCCCTGTCCGATCGGAATCAACACGGGGGCGTTGATCAAGGAGTTCAGGGCGCGCGAGAACGGCCCTGCCGCGGAAGCCCTGGCGCTGCGCCTCGCGCAACACTGGAAAGCGGTCGAACGCGCATCGCGCGCGGGCCTGCGCGGAGCGCACGCGCTTTCCTCTGTATTTGGAATAAGGCCGCTCACCGCCCTTGCCGCTGCCGCGCGCCGTGTGGTCAGCCCGGACCTGCTGCCCGCGGTGCCCGGGCCAATGCCACGGGCCGCCGCGAGCCCGCCCAAAACCGACCGGAACGGCGCCGCCGCAGTCTATTTCTGCGCGTGCATCAACCGCATGTTCGGTCGCGATCCCGGTGGGCCGGCCGGCCCCTCCCTGGCGGAGACCTTCGTCGCCTTGTCCAGGCGCGCCGGCAAGCCGCTGTGGATTCCCCCGGATGTCGCCGGCCTTTGCTGCTCGACCCCATGGAAATCGAAAGCCTACACCCAAGGCCACAAGTTCATGGCGCAAGCTGTTGCCGACGCGCTTTGGCGCTGGAGCGATGCAGGAGCTCTTCCCATCGTCGTCGACGCTGCCTCGTGCACTCTAGGTCTCAGAGAGGATGTCGCGACACAGCTCGAAGGAGAGCGAAAAGAACAGTACCAGAGCCTCACGCTGATCGACTCGATCGCATGGTGTCGTGATCTTCTGCCGAACCTGGAAATCTCTCGAACGCTGCGGCGAGTCGCCGTGCATCCGACGTGCTCGACGACGCATCTCGGGCTGGCTGGCGCACTCAGACAGATTGCGGGGCGACTGGCAGACGAAATCGAGGTCCCGGTGGGAACAACCTGCTGCGGGACTGCCGGCGACCGGGGACTCTTGCATCCGGAGTTGGTCGTTTCGGCGACGCGGGAGGTGCGAGCGGTGCTGGATGCGCGGCCATGCGACGCCTATCTCTCGGCGAACCGTACCTGCGAGATGGGCCTGCGGCACGCGACCGGACGGCCGTACGAGTCCTTCATTTTCCTGCTCGAGGAACTCACTCGTCCCGAGGCGCGATAACGGTCGACAACGATCACCGAAATGAGCCACTCACATGAATTATTCTGACTACAAGTGCTTCCAGTTCCGGTTCGATGCCGGGGTCGCATTTGCCAGCATCAATCACCCGCCCATCAATCTTCTCGATGAAACTCTGTCGCTGGAATTCGATAGACTCGGCAGGGAACTCGAGGCCGATGAGAGCGTCCGGGTTGTGGTCTTGCAGAGCGCGCTTCCCGATTTCTTCATAGCCCACTCTGGTTTGGGCCGCGTTGGGGCCGCCTCCAAAAGGGTATCCCATACACGGAGCTTTCGTCTGACGCAGGTAATCGGCGAGCGCTTCAGGAACATGCCAAAGGTGACCATTGCCAAGATCGAGGGGCGGGCCCGCGGCGGAGGGAGCGAGATCGCGCTGGCCATGGACATGTGCTTTGCCGCCGTAGGCAAGGCGGTCTTCGGTCAGCCAGAGGTGGCCGTCGGTCTCGTGCCGGGCGGTGGCTCCACGCAAAGATTGCCGCGGCTCATCGGACGGGGGCGCGCCTTGGAGGTGCTCCTAAGTTGCGATGATCTCTCGGCGGAACTGGCGGAACGTTACGGCTACATCAATCGAGCGCTGCCAGCGGATGAGCTGACGCCATTCGTCGAGAGACTGGCCCACCGCATCGCCTCGTTTCCTGCGCACACCGTCGCCCACGTCAAGGCGGCCGTGGATCTAGGAGCATTTGGTTCCCTGGCGGAGGGGCTTCTGGTGGAAGCCCATGAGTCTGATTTGAGTGTCGCCAGCGAGGTGACGCAAGCGCGCGTCGCCGAAGCATTAAAGGTCGGCGCCGAAACTTATGCAGGCGAGTTGGAGTTGGAATTTTTGTCGAGACTCTCCCCGATAGGACAAAATTAACCGCTTTAACCTCGTTGCGCTCCGCGGCCACCACCTTGTCGTGCCGCGAAGGCCATCGGCGGCAGGCACGAGATCCACCCGGAGACCAAAGCCGCCGTCCGTTCCTTACGATTGCTCGAGCGTCACATGAATGCCGTTGGCCGACAGGTTGAATCGCAGACCACCTGTCAGCAAATGCAGCTTGATTACTACGCCCTTGCTGTTCTTGAGATAGGCAATCGAATCGCCTCGCCGATCAGCATGCCGACTGAAGAGACGCACATCATTTCATCGCGTCGCCGGGTCCACAAATGGGTCCACAAACGCGTCCTCA
>Ga0181528_10000570_pt1 | contig 25785 bp, 21 predicted proteins | sample PEATcosm2014_Bin_47_FD_119742 | JGI IMG/M metagenome (GOLD analysis project Ga0181528, IMG submission 119742) | Peatland microbial communities from MTU Mesocosm Facility, Houghton, MI, USA - PEATcosm2014_Bin10_10_metaG | ecosystem: Environmental > Terrestrial > Soil > Wetlands > Peat | place...
CGCTGCTGGAACAGCCCAAATTGGGACCGCCCAAATAGCGCGTGCAGCTTCCCATCGATCCGCTGATTCCCGAGATTGTCGATCACCTGCGCTCCGCCAATAATCTGGTGCTGGAAGCCGCGCCCGGGGCGGGGAAGACCACGCGCGTGCCGCCGGCGCTGCTGGCGCTCGACGATCGCGAAGTGCTGGTGCTGGAGCCGCGTCGATTGGCGGCGCGCCTCGCCGCCCGCTACGTGGCGTCGGAGCGCGGCGAGAGCGTCGGCGGCACGGTGGGATATCAGGTGCGCTTCGAGGAGGTCGCCGGCCCCGCCACGCGCCTGCGATTCCTCACCGAGGGCGTGCTCACGCGCCGCCTGCTCTCCGATCCCGATCTCCAGCGTGTGGGCAGCGTGGTGCTCGACGAATTTCACGAGCGGCATCTGGAGGGCGATCTGGCGCTGGCGCTGCTGCGCCGCTTACAGCAAACCCGCCGGCCCGATCTGCGCCTGGTCGTCATGTCGGCCACGCTCGATGCCGCGCCCGTGGCCGAATTCCTGGGCGGAGCGCGCGCCATCCGCTCCGAGGGCCGCCAATACCCTCTGGAGATCGAGTACACGCCGCACTCGGCGGCGCCGCTCGAAGAGCAGGTCGCCGGCGCGCTCGAACGGTTGGCGGCGCGGGCCGGCGAGGGCCACGTGCTTGTCTTTCTGCCCGGCGCTGCCGAAATCCGGCGCGCGCAGACCGCCTGCGCGCCTCTGGCCGCCCGTCGCGATTGGCTTCTCCTGCCGCTCCATGGCGATCAATCGCCCGAAGAGCAGGACCGCACGGTCGGTCCCAGCAGCCGCCGCAAAATCATTCTCTCCACCAACGTCGCCGAGAGCTCCATCACCATCGAGGGCGTCAGCGTGGTGATCGATAGCGGTGTGGCGCGCGTGGCCGGCCATTCACCGTGGTCGGGACTGCCGGTGCTGCAGGTGTCGCGCATCAGCCAGGCGTCGGCCCATCAGCGTGCCGGCCGCGCCGGCCGCACCGGTCCGGGCCGCGCCATCCGGCTCTATCCCCTGGAGGATTTCGTCCGCCGTCCGCCGCACGATTCGCCCGAGATCGCGCGCGCCGATCTGGCTCCCGTGGCGCTGCTGCTGGCCGCCATGGGCAGCGGCCTCGAGTCACTGGCGTGGTTGGACGCGCCGCCGCCCTCCGCCGTCGAGCATGCCGGCAATCTGCTGGCGCAGTTGGGAGTGAGCGAAGCCATGGCGCGCGAGATGGCCCGCTATCCGCTGCATCCGCGATTGTCGCGGCTGATTATCGAAGCGCGCCGCCGCGGGGTGGCGGAGGACGGATGTACCGTGGCCGCCCTACTGAGCGCCGGCGAGCGGCTGCCCGCGCGGCCGCATCAGGCCACGCATTCCGATTTGCTGGCGCTGCTGGAGTCGCCGTGGGAGCCGCGCACCGCGCAGACCGTGCGGCAGGTGCGCCGCATCGTCAATCCGCCGCGCCAGCAGGGGCGCGACGAGGACGCGCTGCTCCTGTCCGTGCTCGCCGCCTTTCCCGATCGCGTGGCGCGCCGCCGGCAGGGATCCGAATTGCAGCTCGCGGCCGGCGGACCGGCGGAACTCTCGCCGGCGAGCACCGTCACCACGGAGGAATTTCTGGTCGCCGTGGAAGCCGAAGATCGCCGCGATCGCAAGGCGCCGCTGGTGCGCATCGCCAGCGGCATCCGGCCCGAATGGCTGCTCGATCTGTTCCCGGACCGCGTGCGCGAGACACGCAGCGTCGAGTGGAACCGCGCCGCCGAGCGCGTGGAGAGCGTGAGCGCGCTGTGGTTCGATCAGATCGCCATTGAAGAGAGCCGCGGCATGGCCGATCCCGAAGCCGCCGCCGTGCTGCTGGCCTCGAAGGCCATGGAAGCCGGGATGGCGCGCTTCGACGATATCGCAACCGTGGAAGCATTCCTCCACCGCGCGCGCTTCGCCGCGGAACATGGCCCGGTGCCGCTGCCCGATCCCGAAGCGGCTCTGCGCGAGCTGGCCATCGGGCTGAAGAGTTTCGCCGAACTGGAATCGGCCGCCCGCGGCGCCCTGGTGCGGACCATGGAGCGGCAACTGCCCGCGCCCGCTCGACGCCTGCTGGAAGAGATCGCGCCGGAGCGGATCAAGCTGCCTCGCGGCCGCTCGGTCGTGGTGCATTATGAGTCCGGCCAACAGCCCTGGATCGCCTCCCGCCTGCAGGATTTCTTCGGCATGCGCAGTACACCCACGGTGGCGCGCGGCGCCGTCCCGCTGGTAGTGCGCCTGCTCGCGCCCAATCAGCGCCCGGTACAGATGACCACCGACCTCGGCGGATTCTGGGAGCGCCTCTACCCCCAGGTCCGCCGAGAACTCTCGCGGCGCTATCCGCGTCATGCGTGGCCCGAAGACCCGGGGTAAAGCTTGACGGCGATGCAGCTCAGGCCACGGTGTTCTTCAACCGACTCGACCTCAAATCGATCGCACCGGCATGGCCACAATATCGTCGATCCGGATGGCTTCCTTCACCACGAACGGCTCCCCGTATTTCACGCCGATTTGATTGCCGTAGAAGCGCGCGATCGCGCCCAGGCGGTCCCGAATCTCGGCCTCGTCGGGGAATAGCGCATCGCCTTCTCCCACCGCGCCGTACTGCGAGGCATAGCTCAGCAGCGCCGTCATGCGGCGTTCGAACTGCGTGCTGATGTCGACAATGAACGAGGGCTTCACATCGGCATAGAGGCTGGCATAGAGGATTTTCTGCGGCCGGTGCGGCGTGGAATACTCGTCGATCTTCTTCAACCCGGCGAGGAAGCAAGCCTCGAATCCCATTTCGCCGCAGCGGTAATGATCGGGGTGGCGGGCCTGCCAATAGGGCAGAATGACAACGCGCGGCTGCAATTCGCGGATCTTCATCGCCAGAGTGAGGCGCGCCGTCAACGTATTTTCCAGGCGCGCGTCGGGAAAATGCAGATTCCCGCGCCATTCCACCAGCATATGTTTCGCCGCGATCTCGCTCTCCGCCACGCGAATCTCCGGCGAGCCGCGCGTGCCCATGTCGCCGGCCGTCAGGTCGAGCACGCCCGTCCGGTATCCGCTCTCCGCCATGCGGATCAGCGTCCCGCCGCACGTCTGTTCCACATCGTCGGGGTGGGCGGCGATCGCCAGCACGTCCAGGCTCATGCGCGCGCCGCCAGTTTCTTGAGGAATTCGTCGCGCGTCACTTTGTATTTGAAGGCTTTCACTTGATTGATGGCGATCACCGGCACTTCGTCATTGTACTGGCGGCGCAACTCGGGATCGAGATCGATATCGAGCTCCTCGTAATCGAAGTCGGCGCGGCGGCGGGCATCGGAGAGCACGCGCCTGGCGTCGTCGCACAGGCAGCAGCCGGTGCGCGTATAGAGAGTCACCTTCGGCATGGCCATCGTCACCAGGATAAGTCCTCGCGCCGCCAGTAGCGCTGCCGCGGGCCCATCATATAGATGAGGATGATTCCCATGATGAAGCCGCCGACGTGCGCAAAGAAGGCCGTTCCCCCCTGCGAAGCTTCGCCCAGGCTGCCATAGCCCCCCAACAGCTGCATGGCGAACCAGTAGATGAGCATGGCCCACGCCGGCACATCGAAGGTGAAGATCAGGATGAACCACGTGAGTATCTTCACTTGCGACCGCGGGAACTTCACCAGGTAAGCGCCCATTACCCCGGCGATGGCGCCGCTCGCTCCCACCATGGGAATGCGCGAATAGGGATCGATCACCACCTGCGCAAGGCCCGCGGTGACGCCGCAGAGCAGATAAAAAATCACGTACTTGGCGTGGCCCAGGATGTCTTCCACGTTGTCGCCGAATACCCAGAGGAACAGCATATTGCCCAGAACGTGCAGCCATCCGGCGTGCAAAAACATGTGGGTTATCAGGTTTTCGGGGTGGAAATACGCCGGGCGCAAGCTGTAAAGCGTGATGAAATGATTGCGCGAGTAGGGGTCGAGCAATTCCTCATGCAGGAAGACGTACAGGTTGATGGCGATCAGCGCGATGGTGACCACCGGCCGCGAGTGACTCGGCTGTGTAACCTTGATCGGGATCATTTACTTGGCGCAGGAAGCGGCCGCGCGGGCGGCGAAATCGGCTTGCGAACGTCTTTCCGCGCGCGCCATGAGCTCGCGGATGTCGCCGATACCGCGAATGCCGCTGCGCGCGCCCAAAGCGGTGCAGTTGAGGGCGGCCATGGCGTTGCAAAACTCGAGCGCTGCGAGCATCGGCATTCTCTGCAAAACAGCATAGCAGAACGCCCCGTGAAACACGTCGCCGGCCCCGGTGGTGTCCACGCAATCCACCACATATCCGGGGGCGTAGAAATAATGGCCGCCGGTCCGCGCCAGCGCGCCGTGGGCGCCCAAAGTCATGGCCGCCACTCTCATGCCGTACTCCTCCTGCAGCGTCTCGAGCGCGCCGAAGGGATCGCTGCGCCCCGTCCACGCGCTGGGAAATTCCGAACTGGCCACCAGGTAATCCACGAACGGCAGCACGCGGTCGAAGCCATGGTAAATGGTGTCGACATCCACGGTGACGGGGATGCCGTGCTGGTGCGCGATGCCCGCCGCGCGCGCCACCGCCGCCGTATCGTGCCCGTCGATGTGCAGCAGGCGCGCGCAGGTGATCTGCTCAGGGATAATTTCGTCCGGGTCGAGCGCCAGACATTCGGGCCGGTTCCAGAAGACCGTCCGCTCGCCGCTGGAACGGTCGACAATGATATAGGCCGATTGATTAGGGCAACCCTTGCGCCGCTGCACGTGATCGAGATTGACGCCGGTGGATTGCAAACTGGCCCACTGAATATCGCCCCGCTGGTCGTCCCCGATGGTGCCGATATACTTGGCGCGCAGTCCCAGACGCGCGCAGGCGACCATGGCGCTGGCCACCTGCCCACCGGGACTGACGATTTCCCGTTCAAACGGGGCTTTCCCGGCGTACGGAGGGAATCGCGGCACGATCAGCATCGTGTCGGTGGCATTCAACCCCACACCCACCACGTCGAAATCAGGCATTGACAACATTGTGGCATGGCGCCGAAAAAATGTTCACCACGGAGACACAGAGGCAGGGAGAAAACAAAAGTCAAAAGCAAAGCTGAGCACACGGAGATGGCGGAGCCCAGGAGGTCAGCCGGCAATGTGGGACAAGCTTCACTAGCAACGTTAAGCCCTGAGCATCTCACGCCTCCGCGCCCTCTGCCGTCTCCGTGAGCTCTGACTTTGTCTTTGCGTTTCTCCGTGCCTCCGTGCCTCTGTGGTGAAATAGAATGAAATGCCTGAAATCCGCCGCTCCGTCTGTGCTCTCGACTGTCCGGATACCTGCTCGCTCCTGGTCACCATCGACAATGGCCGCGCCACCAAACTGCGCGGCGACCCGGCTCATCCCGTCACCCGCGGATTTCTCTGCGGCAAAGTAGCGCAATACCTCGAGCGCGAATATTCCCCGCAGCGCCTCCTCTACCCGCAGCGCCGCGTGGGCCGCAAAGGCGAGGGCCGCTTCGAGCGCATCTCCTGGGACGAAGCGCTCGACACCATCGCCGCGCGCCTGCGCGCCATCGCCGACGAGTTTGGGCCGGAAGCCATCCTGCCCTATAGCTACGCCGGAACCATGGGACTGCTCCACGGCTCGGGCATGGACCGCCGATTCTTTCACCGCCTGGGCGCGTCGCGTCTCGCCCGCACCATCTGCTCCGAGGCCGGCAAGGTCGGCCTGCTCCAGGCTCTCGGCGTGCGCTACGGCACCGAGCCCGAGCAGTTCCGCCACTCCAAGCTGATTCTCGCCTGGGGCGCCAACATTCTCGGCACCAACGTCCACTTGTGGCCGTTCATCATGGAGGCGCGGCGCAACGGCGCCAGGTTCTACACCATCGATCCGCGTCGCAATCGCACCGGCGCCGCCGCCGACCGGAATTACTTCATTCAGCCGGGCAGCGACACCGCGCTGGCCCTCGCCATGATGCACGTCATTATCGGCGAGCGCCTTTACGATGCCGACTACGTCGACCGTTACACCAGCGGGTTCGACGATCTGCGCGAGCGCGTGCGCGCCTGGACGCCACAGCGGGCCGCCGAACTCACCGGCATCGCGGCCGAGGAAATCGCCGCGCTGGCGCGCGAGTACGCCACCACGCGGCCGGCCGCCATTCGTCTCAACCTGGGAATGCAGCGCAGCGAACGCGGCGCCATGGCCGCCCGCACCATCGGACTGCTCCCCGCGCTGGTCGGATCGTGGAAGGACGTCGGCGGAGGCTTGCAGCTCTCCATTTCGCAGACCTTTCAATTGAACAGGGACGGTCTGGAGCGCGCCGACCTGCAAGAAAAGGCCCTCGGCCGCGAGGCGCGCATCGTCAACATGGTGCAGCTCGGCGCGGCGCTCACCACCCTGGCCGACCCTCCCATCAAAGCGATGGTGGTCTACAATTCGAACCCCGCGGCCGTGGCGCCCAATCAGAACGTAGTCCTCACCGGCCTGCGCCGCGAAGACCTCTTTACCGTGGTCCTCGAACAGTTCCAGAACGATACCGCCGACTACGCCGATATCCTCCTGCCCGCCACCACCTTCCTGGAGCACACCGACCTTTACCTTTCCTACGGCCATCACTATCTGCAGCTCGCGCGGCCTGCGCTCCCGCCGCCTGGAGAGGCGCGCCCGAATTGCGACGTCTTCCGCGCGCTGGCCGCCCGTATGGGCTTTGACGACCCGTGTTTCGCCGATTCCGACGACGACATGATCCGCACCTTGCTCGATTCGGCCCATCCCTTTATCAACGGCATCACCCTCGAGGAGCTCGACCGCGACGGCAGCGTTCGTCTCCGCCTGCCGCAGCCGTTCCAACCGTTCTCCGAAGGCGGATTCGGCACCGCCGACGGCAAGTGCCAATTCCACGCCGAGACCCTCGACTATACGCCTCCCATCGAATCGCGCCATGGCGACCGCCAGCTCAACGCGAAATTCCCCCTGGAGATGATCTCGCCCAAGAACGACGACAGCATGAATTCCACTTTTGGCAATCGCCCGGCGGTCGACCGGCAGACCGCACTCCTGCACATGACCGCTTCCGACGCCGCCCGCCGAGGCATCGCCGATGCCGACCAGGTGCGCGTTTGGAATGATCGCGGATCGCTCCTGCTGGTCGCCCGCGTGGACGACAGCGTGCGCTCCGGCGTGGTCTGCACACCCGCCGTTCGTTGGGGCAAAACCGCGCCCGGTGGCCGCAATGCTAACGCGCTCACTTCGGAGCGCCTCACCGATGCCGGCGGCGGCGCCACGTTCTATAGTTGCCTGGTGGAAGTGGAGAGAATCGGAGATTGATGCGGATATTACTACTTGCGGCACTCCTCATCGCCGCGCCCGCCTGCAAACGCGCGCACGTGCGGCATGTCGACACCATCGAGGAGGCGCCGCGCCTGGCGTCCCTCGTGCACATGGGCGACCGCACCATGGCCTTTCAACTGGTGAGCGGATTCCACGATGTGGAAGCCAACGCCTGGCGCTGGACCATGCAGCGCTTCAGCGTGAATCTGCGCCCGCCCGCGCGCTCCGCGCAGCAAGGCGCGGTGCTGGAGTTTCACCTCACCGTCCCGCCGCCCACCATCGAGAAGCTCGGCAGCATCACGCTCTCGGCATCCGTGGGCGACGCGGCCCTGGCGCCCGAAACCTATTCCAAAGCAGGCGAATCCACCTACCGGCGCGATGTCCCGGCGACAGCGCTGGGCGGCGATTCCGCGCGCATCGATTTCCAGTTGGATAAAGCGGTCCCGCCCGGCGAAACCGACAAGCGCGAGCTCGGCATAGTGGCGTCCAGCGTGGCCTTGATTGCGAAATGATCGCGAAATGAACGCGACTCGACCCGCTCCCCTTGCCCGCGCGGCGTGGTGGTGCGGACCCGCCGCCATATGCCTCCTCATCCACTGGCGCGCGCTGGCCTCCTGGTTTCGCGCCGACGATTTCGCCTGGCTGGCCCTCCAGCCGACCCTCCACGACTTTTTCGCGCCTATGGCCCAAGGCACCCTCCGGCCGCTGAGCGACCGCCTCTTCTTCATCGTGGGGTACGGACTCTTCGGTCTCGATGCCCTGCCCTTCCACCTTCTCGCCTTCGCCACACAGTGCGCCAACCTCGCGCTGGTGGCCTGGATCGGCGCGCGCCTCACCGGCAACCGCGCTGCCGGCTTCCTCGCCGCGGCCCTCTGGGCGACCAGCGATACCGCTGTCCTGCCGCTCGGCTGGGCCAGTGCCTACAACCAGGTGCTGTGCGGATTCTTCCTGCTGCTGGCGTTTTCATTTTTACTCCGTTACGTAGACACCGGCGATGCGCGCTACAACCTCTATCAGTGGATCGCATTCCTGCTCGGATTCGGCGCCATGGAGCTGAACATCGTCTACCCGGCGCTCGCGGCTGCGTACACGGTGTTCTGCGCGCGCCCCTATGTGAAAAAAGTGTGGCCGCTCTTCCTGCCGTCGATGGCGTACTTCGCGCTTCATCAGGCTCTCGCCCCCGCCGGCAAGGACCCCAATTACACCCTCCACTTCACCGGCGCGATGTTCCGCACGCTGGCCAAATATTGGGCCTGGTCGGTTGGCCCGTGGGAGTTTTGGGCGCCGTTCCCGCTACCCAAATGGCTGATCCCCGCGGCGGTAGCGCTGCTCTCCCTCGCGCTGCTCGCCTTCGCCGCCAGGCGCGGCGGCCGGACGGCGGCATTCTGCCTCGCCTGGTTCGTCATCGCCATCGCTCCCATGCTGCCCCTGCGCGACCGCGTCACCGAGTATTACTCGTTCCTGCCAGTGGTCGGCCTGTGCTGGCTCGCCGGATGGGCGTTGGCCGAAGCGTGGCATGCACGGTCCACCACGCGCATCGCCGCCCTCGCCCTCGTCGCCGTCTATCTGCTGACGATGCTGCCGCGAACCGTGGCAGCATCCGACTTTAACTACCGGCTCACGCAGCGTGTCCGCAATCTGGTGGAGGGTCTCGATCGCGCCCGTCAATTGCATCCCCGCCAGACCATCCTGCTCGATGGCGTCGACACCCCGCTGTTCTACCACGGCCTGCTGGACCATTCCTTCCGCCTGCTCGGCATCGACCACGTCTATCTCACGCCGGGAAGCGAACAAAAGATCGCGAGCCATCCGGAACTGGGCGATATCGGCGAATTCGTTCTGCCCGCGGACGAGGCCGCGAAAGCGCTCGAGAACGACGAGCTCGCCGTGTACGACGCCCGCGGCCCGGTGCTCCGCAACATCACTTCGACCTACGCAGGCCAACTGCACAATCTCCCATTGCCGCACCGCATAGATGCAGCCAGCCGTCTGGCCGCGTCTCTGCTCGGCCCCGAATGGTACGCGGCGGAAGGGAATCATCGCTGGATGCCCAGGCGGGCCAGCTTGCGGATGGCTGGTCCCACGGCAGCGGGGCAGAAACTCTACCTGCGCGGACACTATCCTCCCAAGCAGTTGTCGGCCGGTCCGCTTATCGTCTCGGTGACCGTGAACGGCGCGCCCCTCGCGCCCGCCACAATCACCTCGGGAGGCGACTTCGACCTGGCATTCCCCCTGCCGGATTCGCTGGTGGGCCAAGCGGCGATCCAAGTCATCGTCGAAGTTAGCCGCACATTCCGCGCCGGCGCCGACATCCGCGACTTAGGGCTGGCATTCGGCGAGTTCGAAGTGCGGTAGCAGTCCGGCGGACCAGCCAGTTCCCTACCCCAGCTCGATATCACGCGGTATTTACGGCGGCGGCTTCGGCTGCCAGATCCCATGCGGAAGTTCCGCTGGAGAGCTTTGGCATCGCCGACATGGCGTAGCCGTGTTTTTCCTGCTGGCGTCGTCCGCGTTCCCCGCCATGGGACAGAATGTCCCCGGCGCCGCCAAAGGGGACATTCTGTCCCCGACAGCCGACGGCAAAATAATGAATCTAAATGATTTATGATTGGCGCGCGCCGTGCATTAGCAGGGGCGTGAACGCAAGCACAACAGCCCTTCCAAAATCGCTAAGGAGACCCATGAAAAACCAAAATACGAAACGCAACGCCAATGTTCTGGCTCTCGCAGCCCTGCTGTTAACCGCCGGCACCGCCCAGGCACAATTCGCCAGCACCGGAACCGGCAACGTCTCGGTAACCGTCGGAGCCGAGGCTTCCATCCAGATCGACACTCAGAACCTGACTTTGACGTCCAGCGGCAGCAACTTCTCCGACTTTACCGGCACCACCGCTTTCGAGTACAAGATCCGCACCTCCACCGGCACCGGCAGCGGCGGGATCACCCTGATGGTTACCACCGATTTCGGCGGCACCGGCGGTCCCTCCGTGGCCAACCCTCCGACCGCGGGAGATTCGCTCTCCTACACCTGCACTCTGTCTGCCCCGGGAACGGCCGCGTCCGCCAGCAACGCCAGCACCACCACGGCGACCTCGGTGGGAACATTCGGCGCCGGCGCCAGCTCCGCCAAGGCAGGCAACTCCGGCTCGGTATCGTGGGACCTCACCAACGATCCGGTGTACAAGACCGGCTCCTATACGGCGGTCGTCACCTTCACCATCCACGCGATTTAAGAAACCCATGAGTCAACGGCTGTTCATCCTCGCGTTTCCGGCTAAGGGGTCTGCACGAAGGTTGCGGACCCGGCGCGGTCCCGGCTGCTACACCGCGGCTAACCGCCAGCTCCACTTCCTCAACCCTTCGGCGGTGCTCCCCGCCATGTCTGCAAGTTCGATCCGTCTCCCGTAGCCCTTCTATCCGTTACCCTCAGTCGCACCTTCTGAACCACCCCAAGTTGGCGCACCAAAAATAAGTAAATTTCCACTAGAGACTAACTAAGTACACCGATTTAATAGCGTCGCCCTCTGTGCGAATGTTGGATTGTATGATGGCTTCTAAGGCGACTCGACGACCTGTTTCAGTGTGGCTGCCCCGTTTGCTTGCCAGCGCCGTGGCGATTGGCAGCGGCATCGCCGGAACCGGCACCGCCGTTCAGACGCTCGACGCCACGCTGCAACCGATTGCCAAGGTCTCCGTCCCTTCATCCTTGAGTCTTACGACCATCGCAGGTGAGTTTGCGGCTTTCACAGGAAGTCTCACTGTCAGCTACCGGGCGCGTACTACCGCCAGCGGCGGCGGCACGATCACCATCGAAGTCTCTTCCGATTTCTCTCCGTCCGGCGGTCCTTCCGCGGCGGCTGCCGGTCTTACCTATACATGTAGCGGCGCGTCCCTCGGTACCGCCTGCACCGGGACACAAACGGCATCCACCACGGCTCAAACCCCAGTGGTGACCCTGCCAACTTCGGCTTGTACCGGAGGGGGCGGCGCCTGTAGTTCTTCCGATCCAGCCACCGTCAGCGTGAACTTCAGCCTGGCGAATAGCCCCACCTACTCGACCGGCTCGTATTCGGCGCAGGTGATCCTCCGGATCAGCGCCACTTGAGGATAGAGATGCGCCGATCGGGATACTTCTCGTTGCTTCGCGGCTGCCTGCTGCTCGGGTTGGCGGGCGCGGCCCGGGCGCAATTCGCCTCTACCGGAACCACTACATTATCAGTGACCGTTGCGGCCGATGCCGGCCTTCAGGTCAATACAGCCACCACCACCATGACCGCCAGCGGCACTGCTTTCAGCGGATCCTACACTGGAACTACCAGCCTCACTTACAAAATCCGCACTACCAGCAGCACCGGAAGCGGCACCATCACCTTGAAGGTGACCAGTGACTTCAGCCCCGCCGGCGGTCCGTCCGTGCTGTCGCCTCCCACCGCCGGAGATACCCTGACCTACACCTGCACTCTGACTTCTCCGGGCACCGGCTGCTCCGGATCGCAAACCGCCAGCACCACTTCCAGCACATCGGTAGGCACCTTCGGAGCGGGCGCCAAATCAGCCAGCGGAGGTAATACCGGTTCGGTCGCCTGGACTTTGACTAACGATCCGTCATACACCACGGGCACTTACTCCGCCACCGTGACATTTACGATTAGCGCCACCTGATTGCCATGAACAGACCACACATATTCCACATTCTGATTCGCGGGCCGCTCCCGCACCAGATCGCGAAACGCCGCCTGCACGCTCTGTTTCTGGCCTCGACGCTGATGGCGGCCGCAAACTTGGCCGGCGCGCAGTCCGCCTCCACTCAGGCGGGCAAGTCTACCCCCAAGACGCCGGTTTCCGGTCCCGCTCTAGCCGGGCCGAAGCCGAGAACCGCCAATTTCAGCGCGTACGCAACCCCATCGCCTATAACCTTTGCGGCCACCGATCCCGACTCGCCAACCGTCTCTGGCAGCGCCACCACTACCGTCTCCTGGGGCGTCACCAATACCGCTAATGACCCTTGGAAGCTTCAAGTGGCCGCCAACAGCGCCACTTTCTCGAACTGCGCCACCGCCATCCCCGTCTCGGCTGTCACCATCGCCTGCACCGCCGGCTTCGACGGCGGCGGCACGGTGAGTTGCACCGGCGCCACGACATTGTCCACTTCCAATGTGACCATGGCCTCAGGCACGGTGCCGGGCGCCGGATTCACCAATTTCTGGGTCACCTTAACTTACACCCTCACCGACAATTGGAAATATATTGCACAAACGAGTTCCTCATGCACGCTCGACATCACCTACACCGCAACCGTAAACTAGCCGTCTTGGGCGCGCTCACGGCCCTGGTACTGGCCGGCAGGGCTTCCGCCCAAATCGGGCTCGGGCTCAGTCCCATGCGCCTGGATCTGACGCTTAGCCCGGGCGTCACGCATTCGGGCGTCCTCAGCCTGAACAACGATTCTCCCGACAAGGTGCGCGTCGTCGCCGAGCTGCTGGATTTCTACATCGATGCCACCGACACCCCCCAATTCGGCCGCCAGTATACCCAGGAAGCGGAGTTTTCCTGCCGTCCCTGGCTGACCGTCAACCCCATGGAAATCGAGCTGGCGGGCAATTCGCACGCCGCCGTGAGGTTCACTATCCGCACGCCGGCAAACGCTACCGAGCGGAGCAATCATTGCGCCGTCGGGTTTACCACCCAGCCCGCCGTCAATCAGTCGAATGGGCCCGGCCTGCGAACGGCCGTGCAGATTGTTGCCGCCATCTATGCGGTGGTCGGTAAACCGGCAGCTGAAGGCTCAATCAAAGATTTGACGCTCGAACCGGTACCGGACCCCAAACAGCCCGGCTGGAGGGCGGTGGTGGTGTTGGCCAATCCAAGCCTCATGCATTTCCGCCCAACCGGCGATCTGGATGTCCTGGACGAATCCGGAAAAGTCGTGGAGAGCGCCAAGTTCGTGCCCCTGCCGGTGCTGCCCAAACGGGACCAGAGATTTCTGTTCCCGCTGAAACTCGGCATGCCGGGCAATTATACGCTGCGTGTGCGCGTGGATCTCGGCGGGAGCGAAATTGAGGAGGCAACCGCCGTTGTCGTCATCCCCAAGAACGGCTTATAGAAAACGAGCCAGGTTCCGGTTTGTCGCCGCCCACATCGCGCCCTGGCTGGCGGCGTTGCAGATCGCCGCCGCGCTCTACGGCCAGAATCGCGGCCAGGCCGACCTCGCGTTCCAGGGTTTCTATATGGGCGCCAGTTCCCAAGCTCTTGACAGCACCACCGGAGCCGCCGTCCGCTTTCAGGACTTCATACCCAACTTCGGTCTGCTGAGCGGCAGCTTCGAAGGCTATGGAGCGCAGAACCAGTTGCAAACCGGTGAAAACTTTCTCCAACTGCGCGGCGCCGCCTGGATGGGCTACCACTGGACGATCTCGGCGGGCGATTTTCACACTTCCGGATCGCTGATCGATTCCCCCTTCTACAACATTTTCACTCCCGAGATCGTGGCCCGCGGTGTCCGAGTGCAAGCCACCGACCGGAATACGGAGTACACCTTCTTTGCCGGCCAAGAGACGCTCAGCGCCGGGCCGCGCGTCCCGTACCGCATCTTGGCGCCCCAGACAGCCATCGGGGCGTCCGTGGTCCGGCGGTTTGGCGAACGCCTGCGCATCGGCGTCCGCTTCCTGGAATTGTCCTCGAGCGCGCAGCAAATCGCCGGCAATCCCAGCCTGTTTCCGGCTGGGCGCGATGTCGGGCAGGTGCACCTCGGCTCCGTCCAGGCTATCTACAAGCCTGCCAAACGGCTCAAACTCTACGCGGAGTTGTCCCGCGCCCTGGAGTCCGGCGTGCTTTCGTCCGTCGCCGGTGTGGCATGGGAAGACAAAGCTTTCACCGCGCGGGCCAACTACCTCGTCGAGGGCGAGCTTTACTTCCCGCTGATCGGTTACTTCACGGGCGATCGCCGCGGCCCGTTTGGCGAGGTGCGCGTGCGCCCCTGGCGCCGCCTGGAATTCTACGGCGCCGCCAGCCAGTACCGCAACAATCTGGCCAATGACCCGGGCGCCACCAACATGCTCAGCAGCACCGTCTCCGCCGGCGTCAATGCGGATTTGCCCTGGAAATTGTCGGCCAACGGGCAACTTTCGATTATCGGATTCTGGTCCCAGTCTCCCGGCGCCCCGGCCGTCACCTCTGATAACCGCCTATGGACCGGTTCGCTGTCGCGCCCCCTCCGCCGGCAGTCCCTGCAGGTCAATTGGCGCGAACTGACGCTGGTCACGCCGCCGCTGGTGCAGCGCCAGAACTCCCTCGAAATCCAGGATACCTATCAGCTCGGCCACTTTTCCTTGGGAGGAGCGGCGCGGTTCCAACAGTCCGCCGGATCCGAGCAGCTCAATTCCGTGTACCTCCGCGGTTCGCTGCAGGGGCATGCCGGCCGCTTCAGCGCCTTCGCCAACTGGGATTACGGTGACGACCTGGTCAACCGCACGGTGTTTGCCACCAACACATACGACACCACCGTCTTCGGTATCGGCCTGAAGCTGCCGCGCAATTGGAACCTGCACGCCGAAACCTTCCGCAATCGACTGTTGATGCAGCTCAATCCGGAGAGCATTTTTGTCCTCGGAGGCGCGGGTGCCGGCGTCTCCCAAAACCTGGCGTCCCTCAATCAGTGGAGCGTCTACTTCAGCGTGACGAAACAAGTTCGCTGGGGCGGCGGACTGCGCGGCGAGACTACCGGCCAGGCCGCCGCCGACGCAGTTCCACTAATCGGCACAGTGGAGGGCGTAGTGCGGACGCGCGCCATGGCGGGCGCGGCCTTCGCCGCCGGAATCCCGGTCACTCTCGACGGGCGCCGCACTGCGGCTACCGGCGCCGATGGCCGCTATTTCTTTAACGACGTGCCGGAAGGTTCGCACGAGGTGTCGCTTTCGGCCACCGAACTACCGGCCGATTTCGACCCCGGCAACCCCGCCAGCGCCCTCGTGACGGTGCAGCCGCGGCGCACCGTGCGCGCCGATTTCGAAGTGCTTCCGCTCTCCAGCATCGAAGGCGCCGTGACCGGCCCGGCGGGCACGGACCTGGGAGGCATACGTATCTCCCTACTCCCCGGTACACGCGATACCGTCACCGCGCCGGACGGCCATTTCGCCTTCTATAATGTGCGCGAGGGCGACCTTAACCTGGAGATCGATAAGAACACCTTGCCTGCCAACGCCAGGCTTATTTCCGAGCCCTCACTCCCGGCCGACGTTCGCTCGGGAACGCCCGTACAGTCGGCGACCTTCCGAATTGAGATCGTGGCGGCTCAAAAGACCATCCGCAAGGTGCTCGAAAAGAGATTAGATAAGGACTAAGCGGGGGTCAAACTCAAGTCCCCAGACCCTGACTTCCGCTTATTTCGCTTGCGAAGGATGTTGAAGCCGGTTTCCGCTTCGGAATCTGCGATCCGCGTCCAAACGGCACGCGCCACACCGCTACAGCCGGGAAATTCGAACTCCACGCTATCTCCTGAGGAAAGTGTCAGGCAGGAATGCCGCGAGCGAAACCCGTTTGGGGAAATGTCCAGCAGGCGGCCCGTGAACGGGGCCATGCCGGCCTGACGCAGGCGGATGTCTCCTTCTACCAGTTGGCGGACCTCGGTGCGGCGGTCATCGTGTGACATGTTCATAGAGGCTGCTTTCTTCCTTTACCGACGGTCCGTATTGTTTCAATTTGCGGCTCAGCGTCCGGCGGGAAATGCCGAGAAGATCGGCCGCCCGCTTGCAGCGGCCGCCGGTGGTGCGCAACGCTTCAACAATGGCGTGCTGCTCCAGACCGTTCAGGCTCAGCCCTGTGGACCCGTCCGCGGCCAGTCCCCGCACCGGGGCGGCAATGCTCAGATCGCTGGCGTCGATCACTGCGCCCCCGGAGTTGATCAAAGCCTTGGTCACCACGTTGCGCAGTTCGCGCACGTTTCCGGGCCAGTTCCACGCGCGCAGCGCCTCCTCGGCGGCCTTGGAAAACGACGCCTGCCTGCCCTGCTGCTCCACAAGGTAGCGGGCGATGGGCACGATATCGTCCCGACGCTCGCGCAGCGGCGGCACCCGCAGCTGATACTGGTTGAGGCGATGGTAGAGGTCGCCGCGGAACCGGCCTTCGCGGACCGCCCGTTCCATGTCCTGATTGGTGGCGGCCACAATGCGCGTATTGACGGAGACTTTCCTGGTTCCGCCCACGCGGTAGTAGGATGACCCATCCAGCACGCGCAGCAGTTTCACTTGCATGCGCGGCTCCAACTCGCCCACCTCGTCCAGAAAAAGGGTGCCGGTGTGGGCCATCTCGAAGAGCCCGGGCCGGGCCGTATCGGCGCCGCTGAAAGCGCCTTTTTCATGGCCGAAGAGCTCGCTTTCCATGAGGTGCTCGGGCATGGCGCCGCAATTGATGTCCACCCATGGTTTGGAGGCCCGGTCCGAATAATGATGGATCGCCCGCGCCACGATTTCCTTGCCGCTGCCCGTCTCCCCGATGACCAGCACGGACGCGGACGTGCGCGCAACCAGCTCCACTAATTCCATGGTGCGCCGCATCTCCGCGCTGGCGATGATCGCGGCCACTCCCAGAAAGCACGATTTAGGTTCGGCGGCCATTCAATATTTCCTATATCGGCCAAAAACGGCGAAAACTTTAGCCGCGCGACGGATCTGAAAAAGTAGCGGCAAAGTCCGTGGCATCCCCCTCCTTGTTAAACTGTCCTTACCCGGGGGTGAGGAGTCCATCGTGCCGACACTTTTCCAGGACTTACGCTTTTCGTTGCGCCTGCTGCGCAAGAATCCCGGCTTCGCGGCCGTCGCCATCGCCACCCTGGCGCTTGGCATAGGAGCCAATACCGCGCTCTTCAGCGTCGTCAATGCCGTTCTCCTTCGGCCGCTTCCCTTCCGCAATCCCGAGGCCCTGTGCCTGCTCACCGAGCGTCTGCCCGCCTTCCCAACCCTCGGCCCGTCCTGGCAGAATTTTCAGGATTGGCGCGGCCAGGCCCAATCGTTCGAAGGCATCGCTGCCGCGCACACCACCACCTTCACTCTTACGGGCGCGGGAGACCCCGAGCGCTTGTCCGGCCAGATGGCCTCGGCGGACCTCTTTCCGCTGCTTGGCGTGAGCGCCCTCCGTGGGCACACCTTTACCGAAGATGAAGATAAACCCGGCGCGGCGCCCGTGGCGCTTCTGAGTTACGGATTCTGGCAACGCCGCTTCGGCGGATCGGCCGCCGCTCTCGGCCAGTCCCTGACGTTGGACAACCAGCAGTACACCGTCGCTGGCGTTTTGCCGCCGCGCTTCCAATTTGTACAGCCCGCGGATGTCTACGTTCCCTTTGCGCCGTGGGCCGCCAAGCTGCCCGACGACCGCTCCTGGCACCCCGGCATCATCGCCGTCGGCCGCCTCAAATCCGACGTCACGGTTGCCAGCGCCCGCATCGAAATGTCCGCCATCGCGCGCCGCCTGGAACAGGCCTACCCGGTGTACGACACGGGCGTGGGCGCCAATGTGAATCTGCTCCACAGCCAGCTCGTGGAGAATGTCCGGCCGGCCCTCCTCGTATTGCTTGGGTCGGTCGCCCTGGTGCTGCTCATCGCCTGCGTGAACATCGCCAACCTGCTGCTGGCCCGCGCCACTTCCCGCGGCCGGGAAATCGCCCTGCGCACCGCCATTGGAGCGGCGCGCGGACGCATTCTGCGACAGCTCCTGACGGAGGCCACGCTTCTCGCAGCCGCCGGAGGATTGGCCGGCGCGGGCCTTGCCTACCTCGCTGTCCCGCCTTTAATGGCGCTGGCCGGCACGACCATCCCAGATCTCGGCCCGGTCACCACCGACTATCGCGTGCTGTTATTCATCTGTGGAGCGGTGATGTTGGCCAGCGTCCTGTGCGGCCTCGGTCCCGCGCTCCAAACCCTGCGGCTCGACCTGCGCTCGGCGCTCAACGAAGCCGCCCGCGGATCCACCGGGACCAGCGGTCAGAGGAAACTGCGCGGTCTCCTGGTCATCGGAGAGATCGCCTTCGCCATCATACTGCTTACTGGAGCCGGACTGCTGCTGCGCAGCTTTGAACGACTGCAGGATGTCCAGCCCGGTTTTCGCCCCACCAACCTGCTGGTGGCCGACGTGCCGCTATCGCCGGCCGCCTACGCTCAGCCGGCCGCCCGCATGAACTTCTTCGACCGCCTGCTGGACGAAGCGCGCAACCTGCCCGGCGTTTCTTCTTCGGGCGCCGTCACATTCCTGCCGGTCTCCGGCGGAGGGTCGCAGATTCACTTCAATATCCAGGGGCGGCCTCCGAAGTCGGCGCACGAATACATCATGGCAGGCTACCGCCCCGCCTCCTGGCAGTATCTCCAGACTCTCGGCACGCCTCTGCTGCGGGGGCGCTTCCTCACCGAGCGCGATACCGAGAACGCGCCCTTCGTCGTGGTCATCAACCAGTCCATGGCGCGCCAATATTTCGGCGGCCAGTCCCCGCTCGGCAAGCATCTGCAGCTGGGCGCCCTGCCGGACGACGGGACTCCGTGGATGGAAGTCGTCGGCGTGGTCGGCGACATGAAGCAGAGCCTCGACGCGGGCGGCAAATCCGAGATGTACATCCCCTATCGCCAGGCGAATGCCGTGCTGCCGATATTCTCCCTATCGGTGGTCTTGCGAACCGCCGCGGAACCGCATGCCACAGCGAGTGCTCTTCGCGCCGTGGTGCGCCGCCTCGATCCAAACCAGCCCCTGGTCAAGATCCGCAGCATGGAGGAAAACATCTCCACCTCGGTCAGCGCGCCTCGCTTCCGGGCGGCGTTGCTCGCCATCTTCGCGGGCTCCGCTCTGCTCCTCGCGGTAATCGGTCTTTACGGAGTGATGACCTATTCGGTAACGCAGCGCATCCCTGAAATCGGCATACGCCTCACATTGGGCGCGCAGCCGGGCCAGATTGTCGGCATGGTAGTGGGCGAGGGCCTGAAACTGGCGCTTGCCGGCGGTCTCGCTGGAATCGCCGGAGCTCTCGCACTGAGCCGGCTTCTATCCGGATTCTTATACTCTATCGGCGCGGCCGATCCGCTGACTTATTGCGCTGTCGCGCTTGTTTTGGTCGCCGTCGGCCTGGTAGCGAGCTATCTGCCCGCCCGCCGGGCGACCCGCATCGACCCGATCGCTGCCCTCCGGCACGAGTGAAGAGCCGTTCTGCAAAAGGCCGGATCGATGGCGTATCATCCGCAGCGGGGAACTCCTCGGCCAGCCAAGGAACTCGCGCGCTGCTGAGGAAGAGACAGATATGAGCGTTGGACTTCACATCTTCAGAACTGCTGTGCTGGTTGGATTCTTCTCTTGCAAGTGCCGATGACACTCAGACCCATGTGACGTACGTCTGCAACGGCGAACATCTTTTTATCGAGAACTGCAACATACGCGACCTTTCGGACAACTCCACTTGCCTGGCCGCCTACAAGGTCTGAGATTCGCGGCTGCGATACACCCATGATTTTGGCCGCGTGAGATTGGGTAAGCTTTCTCTCCTTCATAAAGCTGGTCAGAGCCATCATCATCTTCACCCATATTCGGAAGTTTTCCTCCTGCGCGGGTGGAAATCCGCAGTCGATGAAACATTTTCACTGCCCTCTGCCGCTCGCCTCACCTTTGCCTTTCCGACAATTCACGGCGAGCCTTCCGCAGAATTCACCTCAGTATTAACACGAGCAGGCAGACGAAGACGAAGATCAGAGCGGCGATGCCGACCCGCATCAGGAACAGCGGGTCGCGGTCTTCCGGCTGCGACTGCGGATCGACGATGCTCAGTTTCTCAAAGTCGTGCTGATAATCCTGGCGGCCCCGTCCTTCCATTATCGACTCCTCGGGTTCGAGGAGCCGGAAGGTCGGCGGCTCGATGGTCCGAAATGGTTTGACGCGCTCCGCTGCAGGCGCCGGCGGGGGGGCGATCTCAATCGGCGGCGGAGGCGAGGGCGCTGGAGGCGCAGGCGCGACCACCGGCCGCACAATCCCGCGCGCCTCGTCGCGTGCGCGGCAGGCGGCAGTGAGCCGCTCCTCGACTCCAGCTTCCGCGGCGCCCGGCTCGCTCAAAGCAGTCCGGTACGTATCGATGGCCGCGTCGTACGACCGCGAGGCCAATTGCCGCTCGGCGGTGGCGATCAAGTCTTCCAGCCGGGTCCTCACCGTTACCTCTCCATTGCCACTACGGCAGGTTCAGCCACTCCTAACATGCGCCTCACGCGCACCGTTTCCTCGATGGGAGTCGACCCGAACAGCCGTTTGAATTCGCGGCTGAATTGCGAGGAGCTTTCGTAGCCCACGCGTTCGGCGGCCATCCCGGCGCGCAGCCATTCGGGCACCATGAGCAAGCGCCCATACCCTTGGTCTCCGCCAGTTCCTCCAAGGTCAGATCGCGGCCGTGCTCCGCGTGGATGCGCTGCACGGTGCGGTTCAGCTGGCCAAACCGGCTGTGCAGTGTGGACGCCGCTCGTAGGGCGCCGCCCTGTTCGCCGCAAAGGACCCGTTAGGTAAGTTCGCGAACGATCTGCGGGCCCAGAATGCGCGTCTCCGCGGCTCGATCTCAAACTGACCAAGACCGACGTGCGGTTGCTCGAATGTCTCTCGCATCCCGGGTTGGGCGAAGCATGCGCGCCATCCATTTTCATGAGCAACTCTCCCGGCACCGCCATGGCGACTCGGATGGACACCGCCAGCATGGGCTCTTCGGGGCCGCCGCGCGGTCTCGCATTCGAACGGCACAGGAACCGAGAGCGCCAGGTATTTGCGCGCGTCGTAAGTATAGACCTGGCCGCCCAGAAAGCCGCGCTTGCCGATCACGATTCCCGGCTCTTAGAGGACCTGCATACGGCGGATCGGCTGACGGGCGCAATGCCACTCGCGACATTAAATAGAAATGTAGCATGGACAGCGTGAGTTCGAGCACGTTTATCCGCACACATTGGAGCTTTAGGCAAATGATAGACAGTTTTTGGCATTGAGCCGCGAGCCCTCACAGGAGTTCAATAAAAGGGAAGGAGAAATTCATAAACATGGCTGTCACCGCACAACCTCTCTCTACAACTGTTGCTACCAAAACCGCGCGGTCCTGGGCCGCGCATAGCGCCACGTCCGCGCTCGCGCCCTTCACCATTCAACGCCGCGAGCCGCTGCCCTCCGACGTGGCTATCGAAATCCTCTATTGCGGAGTCTGCCACTCGGATCTGCACCAGGTGCGCAACGAATGGCACAACTCGATCTACCCGGTCGTGCCCGGCCACGAAATCGTGGGTCGGGTCACGAAAGTGGGCGGCGCCGTGACGAAGTTCAAGGCCGGCGACATGGCCGCGGTCGGCTGCCTGGTGGATTCCTGCCGCACGTGCGAGAGCTGCCGCCGCGGTCTCGAGCAGTACTGCCTGAAAATGCCGGTGTTCACCTACAACGGCATGGACAAGCACCTGGGCGGGCAAACTTTCGGAGGCTACTCGGAGAGCATCACCGTGGACGAAGCTTACACGCTGAAAGTCTCGCCGAAGCTGGATCTGGCGGCGACAGCTCCGCTGTTGTGCGCCGGCATCACGACATACTCGCCGCTGCGGCATTGGAACGCGGGCCCGGGAAAGAACGTGGGGATCGTCGGACTGGGCGGGCTCGGGCATATGGGCGTGAAGTTCGCGCATGCGTTCGGCGCCCACGTGGTGCTGTTTACGACGTCTCCGGGTAAGGTGGAGGATGGCCGGCGTCTGGGAGCTGACGAGGTGGTGATTTCGAAGGACGCGAACGCCATGGCGAAACAGCGCGGCAGCTTCGATTTCCTGCTCGATTGCGTTTCCGCCAATCACGACATCAACGCTTATCTCGACCTCCTCAAAGTGGACGGAACGCTCACCCTGGTGGGCGCGCCGGAACATCCGCTGCCGGTCTCGGTCTTCAGTCTGTTGATGGGGCGGCGGAGTTTCTCCGGGTCGGGAATCGGCGGCATCCGGGAAACTCAGGAAATGCTCGATTTCTGCGCGGAAAAAGGGATTGCGAGCGATATCGAGACGATCGCAATTCAGCAGGTCAACGAGGCTTACGAACGGCTGCTGAAGAGCGACGTGAAGTATCGGTTTGTGATCGATATGGCGTCACTTAAGAAATAGTATTTAGCTACAGATGAACGCAGATAAACACAGATAAAACAATTTCTTCGATCTGTGTTTATCTGGGTTCATCTGTGGCTAATTCCCTTTTAATGCCCCGAGACCGCGACCGTCACTCCCGATTGCGCGCTGACGCCGCCCACCGTTACGGTCACCGGCACCAGGCCGGGGGACAATCCGGCGGGAACGGGCACGTTGATTTGCGTCAGCCCGGCGATTTGCCCGGGGACGCCGCCGCAATACTGCGGACTCTCGGAAACACCGCCGATGGTCACCTTTACGGGAAGCACACAGGAAGCGGGTCCGGCATACGGCTGGCCATCCACGCCGGCCGGACTGGTCTGGCCCGCGCCGGTCACATAAATCTCGATGTAATCGCCGGCGCTGGCTGGATTGGATGCGCTGTTATAGCTGAACGCATTGTTATGGTCGTTGATAGCGGCGGCCTGTCCCTGGCCGGAAAGATTGGCCGTGAAAATTCCCGGAGTGGACTGCGCGATGCTCACCGGGAATCCCGACGAGAACTGATTCCGATATTGAATGGAGACCTCGGTGGTCCCGCTGCCGACTTCGAACGGAACGACTACGGCCACCTGTGTGGCGGAAACGTAAAGAATCGGCGCGGCGTAGCTCCCGAAGTACACCGTCACGCCGTTGAGAGTGGTGGGATAAGTGCCGCTCGATCCCAGCGAATTCACGGCCAGATTGGCGGGGCCCATTCCCGCGCCGTAGAAGACCACCACCTCACCGCCGGAGACGGGACCCACGAGATTGCTGGCGGCATTCACCGCTGCGGAGATGGATAATTGAAAGCCGCCAAAGATCAGAAGGCGCATGGCATTGTTGGCGGAATCTGCCAGGTAGACGTTCCCGTTGGATGCCACCGCTAGAGCGACGGGCCCGTTCAATTCGCCGGACAAAGCGGGACCGCCGTCGCCCGTGTACCCGCGGGCGCCGTTGCCGGCGATGGTGACGATGAATCCGGTGCCGGCGTAGACCTTACGAACGGTGGCGCTGCCGCTGGCGATATAGAGATTACCGGCCGAATCGACCGCGATTCCGGTGGGGTTGCCGACAGTTGCGGCAGTGGCCGGGCCGCCATCGCCGGCGACACCGGGAAGGCCGTTACCGGCGATGGTCATGATGTTTCCATCGCTTACTTCGCGAACGGCATTATTGTTGAGATCGGCAATGTAGAGATTGCCGTTGGAATCCACGGCGACATCGGTGGGGCCGTTGAGCATAGCATTGACGGCCGACCCGCCATCGCCCGAGTAGCCGGAGTTTCCGTTGCCAGCCACGGTGGAGATGACGCCCGCGGTAGAGACCTTGCGAACGCGATTATTGGTGAAATCGGCGATGTAGAGATTGCCCGCGGAATCCACCGCGAGCCCGATGGGGACATAGAGTTGGGCGGCGGTGGCCGAACCGCCATCGCCGCCATAACCTGGCATGCCGTTGCCGGCGACCGTATTGATGGCGCCGCCGGAGATCTTACGGACGCGGGCGTTTTGCGTGTCGGCGACGTAGATGTTGCCGCTGGAATCCACGGCGATCCCCTGCGGCTTGTTCAATTGCGCGGCCGTGGCAGCGCCTCCATCTCCTCCATACCCTTGCGTGCCATTGCCCGCGATGGTTGTGATAGTGCCGGACGCAGTAACCTTGCGGACCACGTTATTCACGGTGTCACAGATATAGAGATTGCCCGAAGAATCCACCGCCACGGCTTGCGGCGTGTTGAGCTGAGCGGAACTGGCCGGACCTCCGTCGCCCGAATAGCTGAAGACGCCGTTACCTCCAATCGTGGAAATGGCGCCGCCGGTGACCTTGCGGATGCGGTAGTTCAAGGAATCGGCGATATAAATGTTGCCGGAGGAATCGAGCGCCATGCCGGTGGGAAAATTCAACTGCGCTTTCGTGGCCGTCGAACCATCGCCGCTGAATCCGGCCGTGCCGTTTCCAGCGACCCTATAAATGTACATATTGGAAACCGTGATTTTGCGGATTACGCTATCGCCGTTCTCGGCGAAATAGACGTTCCCGGAGGAGTCCACGGCGACGGCGTAAGGCGTCATGAGGCTGGCGCTGGTGGAGGGTCCGCTGTCGCCGGTATCGCCGATGGCGTCATTGCCGGCGATGGTAGTAATGATACCGCTGGACTCGGTCACCATACGAATGGCCGCATTAGCGGAGTCGGCGATATAGAGGTTGAAGTTCTTATCGACCGCTACATCCGTGGGAGTGTGCAATTCCGCCTGGACGGCCGGAAGGGTATCGCCCGAATAGCTTCCGAAGCCGTCGCCCGCCACGGTGTTGATGATGCCGTCGGGGGTGACTTTGCGGATGATGTTGTCGCCGGTGTCGGCGATGTATACGTTGTAGTTGATATCGACGCACACGCCGCTCGGCAGGCGCAGCAGGCCGTTGATGGCGAGGCCGCCGTCGTTGAAAGTTCCGCCGCCGCCCGGGCTGCTCTGGCCGGTGCCGGCGAAGGTGTTGATCACGCCGGCGCTGTTGACGATGCGCACGCGATTGTTGACGGAGTCGGCGATGTAGAGATTGCCGTTGGGATCCAGTGCAAGGCCTTGCGGCCCGTTCAACTGCGCCCGGATCGCGGGGCCGCCGTCGCCGGAATATCCGGGCCGCGAATTGCCGGCAATGAGCGTCAGGTTGCCGCTCAAGTCAATTTTGAAGACAGCGTTGCCGCTGCTGAAATACGTATTGCCGTTCGAATCGACGGTGACGCGGCTCGTCTGCCCGATCGAAATATTCGTCGCGGTGACGGGAGTGACGGGCGGCGCGCCGCCGGCGGCAGTGGTTAACGTGTATTGCTGCGCCAATCCCAAAGAGCTGCCTGCCAGCAGCAGAATTCCGCACAGCTTTCCAACCGGTCTCGACATTTACACTTCCGTTCCTGTCAGGGAATTTAATGGATGAATAACTATAGTAGGACGTTTCGATGCTTCGGTGTTTTGCGGGGCTGATGGATAGAAAACATCATTCACCGCAGAGACGCGGAGACGCCGAGGAAAACTAACGTCAACGTCAACACCGGAGAGCGCTGAGGCGGCGGAGGCCGCGGAGGTGTCGGGCTTGGGCTCTTGGCGTCCTTGCGGCAAAAGAATGTCCACCGCAGAGACGCGGAGACGCTGAGGAAAACAAACGTCAAAGTCAACACCGGAGAGCGCTGAGGTGGCGGAGGCCGCGGAGGTGTCGGGTTTGGGCTCTTGGCGCCCTTGTGGCAAAAGAATGTTCACCGCAGAGACGCGGAGACGCCGAGGAAAACTAACGTCAACGTCAACACCGGAGAGCGCTGAGGTGGCGGAG